>Ga0255182_1000230_pt1 | contig 45605 bp, 45 predicted proteins | sample Atl_UVDOM_RepA_8_FD_188420 | JGI IMG/M metagenome (GOLD analysis project Ga0255182, IMG submission 188420) | Freshwater microbial communities from Altamaha River, Georgia, United States - Atl_UVDOM_RepA_8d | ecosystem: Environmental > Aquatic > Freshwater > River | place: USA: Georgia...
TGGCGAAAGCGGATGTGTTCCACTACATCGAACGCTTTCACAATCCTCGGATGCGACGACGATTGGCAAGGCGTGATCTGGAGTTTTCAAGCGTTTTATAACCGTCCGTGAGAACGGGGTAGAACCCGAGTGTTTCGCCATCACTTACACCGGTGGTCACCACTTTCAGCTCGCGTTGATCAAAACCGCCCTGGGTGTCATCAACCTTGATGACAAACTCGTCCACGCCGGCGCCTGCGTCACCTGAGAAGCTGATAGCACCGGCGTTAGGGGCGTCAATGCGGAAGGTGTCATCACTGGAAGTACCGGTGACGTTGACATTAAGCTGAGTGCTGGCAGCGACGTCGAGCTGTTTGTTGTAAACATCGCTGACCGTGGTGCTGGCCGTCACGCCTTGTCGTCCGAAGGTGGCAGTGCCACTGGCGTTGACCGTCATCGTGATAGAGCCAGTGGCAGAACCGTCGAACGTGACAGCCCCGTCACTCTCAGCCACCAAGAAAGTGGGTGCTGGCGGTTGCGGCGCAGGGGCCGGTGGCGTTACTGGGTTTGCCCCCCCGTCTTCACGCAGCGTCACATCCGGCGTAAGCAAATCAGGATCCGCTTCATCAATCGCCTCATCCAGGGCTGCACCTGTGAAGTTCTCAACGGATGTCGTGAAGTCGTTGTTGGAGGAAGAAGTGATCAAGGACTGTGTGGCATCACCCTGCGCCACTGTGGCGGCCTTGGCGAGGTCTCGCACCGTGGTGGCCTCCTCCTTGGCGGCATTGGAACCTGTGATGACTTTGGCAACCTCACCGGCCTGAGCAGATACCACAGCGTTCTCGGATTGAGGCTTCGACGCAGCGCTCCGCACAATCTCGGTCACGGTGCTCAGATCTGTCAGATTGAGGGTGCCACCTTGCCCGGCGCTGCGCTCGATGGCATCTGCCAACGCGTCGATGACAGAACCAGCCGCCTGCTTGAGGGAGTCCGTGCCGTTCTGGCCGTTGATGGCGTTGGCCGTCTGCGTGATGACCGTGGCCACTTGCAGGGCCTTGTTATAGACATCAAACGCCTCTGCTCGCGCTTGCTGGGTCTCCACCGATTCGTCGGGTGATTCTTCCCCCCCCAGCAGGACGAGCGGATCAAACGTCAGGAGATTGACTGTGCCGGGGATGGCCAGAGCCTGGGCCACCTTGCTGGTGGCTTCCTCCACCGTGCCGGCCTTGCCGTTGTCGATCAAGGACTGCACCAGCGTGGTTAGCGGATTGATGACGGTGATGCCGGCAGGCGCAGTCAGCACGCCAAGGAAGGGCTTGTCTGTAAGAATGTCGCGGCCGCCGAAGGCAATGATGTTTCCGGGCGGAGTGTCGGCCGGTAAGCTGTAGTTGCCGTCCGCATCGGTCTCCGTGGTCCACTCCCCATCGTCAAGCCGGCCATTCTTGTTCGAGTCAATGAATACGGTGGCACCGGCTACATAGCCGTCGACAACTGAGCCCGTGATCGAGCCTTCCTCCAGCTTCGCGGCAAGTGCCGCAAAACCGGCTTTGGCGGCCGCAAGGCTCTGGTCACTGCCGCCTGTGTTTTGCAGCAGGGTGCGCACAGCGTTCACCGTGGCAGCACCTTGATAGAAATTGGACTTGCTGGCGCTTTCCAGCAGTTCAAGGAACTCCTTCGCGGCCTCCGCCCGGTTGTTAAGAATGCCGGTGTACTCATTCTTCATCTGGCCTGCGACATACAGGAAAATCTCGCCCCAGGTGTCGAGCCCTGCGCCGGCTAACTCGGTGAGCAGCGCCTGAGCCTCTGCATCGCTGATGACAACCCCTACGCCATTGAGCGCCAGCTCCTTGAAGAGACTGGTCGGACTGCGCGAGGCCTCCAGATTCGCCATATAGGTGTCGATCTCGAGACGTACTCTTGCGTAGTCTTTGCCTTCCGCACCGAGCAACGAACGCAGCCACACGAGATCAGTCGAGGAGACTGCGGTTCCGGTACCAAGGATGTAAATTTTTTGTAAAAGAGTATCTATGTCGCTCATCAATGTTGTCCCAATAGCAGAGTTGGATTTCGACTTCTGCGGAATCCTTGCATACAGGAAACACTGCACGTCATTCTCAAAACTTTTGTTTCTCACGAATCCAGATAATTCTTGCTATAACGAGCGACCTATGAATTCATGGAAATCAGTTGAACAAATTGGCATCCAAGGTATTGGAATACTCTCGCTGCAAGATTTTCTTAAAGGATGATTCTTGATAGGGAATACGGCTGGGAATCGCGAAACTCAATGCAGTTGCTGGATCGCGATAGTCTTTGGGTCAGGATGGATATAAAAGTGAGAGTTCACTTAGGCAAAGAATATGAAACAAGAGCATGCAGAAGAGATCGGACTTCCATTCATGTACAGTTCTATTGCTTCTCACAGCCCATAGAATGCGCTGAAAAGCATTTTCATGAGGATCTAAGTCCCTCTTCGCCTTCCGAGCATGGCAGTACCTACACAGACTATGCTCTCGGAGAAAACTCGCCCTTTGCCGAAGATCGATCTCAACGGGTAAGGAATGTTGCTCTGCCTGCACTTCTGCTTCAGCCGATTTATCAACATTTCAAGACAATGTTTGTCGTCCATATCACAGTTGTACATCAAGCGCGTGATCGTCGAATTTGGTACCAACTCCATGGGAGTCTCGGCCAGAATTTTCAGGAAGCGCAGCTCGTTCTGACTCAAGGGAACAGTGGCACCCTCTGGGCTAGTGAGTGAAGAATTCACCACATCAAGCACCCAAGGTCGTTGGCTGGCACCAGAATTTCCTCGCTGGGAGTTCATTTGCTGCCACAGCAGATGCACGGCAAAGACCACCTGATTGATATCCAGCGGCTTGCGGAAGAAATAATGTGCGCCGTCCCGGCGAGCGATAGGCTCTGTGTCCGGGTCGCCATCGCCGGTGATGCAGATTAAGCCTACCTCTTCAGATTTTGTCAGATGGCCGATCAATGACAATCCGTCCTCACCAGGAAGACCAATATCCGCAATCACTATGTCGGCTTTGGCAATTAGTGCTTCTCTGTAAAAGTTTTCTGCACTATCGACACCCCAGACAGAGCAACCTGCTCTGCTCAAGGCACTCAACAGGCAGGCGCGCTGAATCTCTTCGTCTTCAATGACAGCGACTTTCGGAACTGACTTGGCACTATCGACGTGTCGAGGGACTGAATCAAGAAAGGAAATAATCATGGATGTTGAATTGCCTCCGTCTAATTCGCTCTTATACATGGGGCTGCTACGTATCCAGCCGCGTCGTGACGCTCTCGCAGCACTGAGAGCTATATATTTCAACTACTCCTGCTTGCTTCTTGATTTTTGCATAACTAGCTACTTACGATCACACACGAGCGCAATTTCATGTCAGTAACAAAAATCACATTTATACTGAAACCTACGGATATTCTTTCGTTTCTGACAGTAAATACATAGACCTCCATTAGACTTAATCTAGAAGGGTGTTGAATCGCCGAACGCTATCCGTCACTTTCAGGGAATTCTTTTTGTCGACTGGACTGATGGTCGCAACGCAGCCATCATCATAGCGCGATAGGAAGGAGGAGAATCGGAAGTTTGGTTGCGAAGGCAAGCGAAGCTCACGGCTATTACTGACGTTAGTCAGCAATTTTCAATGCCCGGTATGCAAGCCTCGCGCGCGTCCCAATACAGAAATCGCGATGACGATCACGCTGAGCACGATGGCAGCACCAAGGACATCCCCTACGAAGATCGTTGTGACGTACACCAGGAACTGACTCGGCTCGCCGTATAAAAGGAGTGACGAGCTCACCAACACGCTGTTAACGCCGGCACACAGCACGGACATGACCAGAATCTGTCCACCGCGCAAGCCTTGCAGATCAGTTTTCAATTGCATGTAACGCGACGCAAACGCGACAGCAAGCAGAGGCGCGACACCGGAGGAAGCCGCAAGCAGCACTTCCTGCACCAGGTTGTCTTGAGTGCCATTCGGGAGAGTGAGGAAGGCACCAAACATCAGCCCGACAGCGCCCCATTGCCTGAAAAGCAGAACCAGCAACAGTCGAAACGCAGCTGGCAGGAATATCCAGCTGGCCTGGTCTGAAAGCGCCATCTCGGCAAACAAAAAGCTGTTGAGATTGAAAACCAGCACCCACACAACAGCCACACTTACTACAGTCACCGCAGGAACCAGTGGCGTTGGCAGCTTCAAGGTCAACTACTCTTGGGTATCGAAAGCTTCAGCACACATTGATCCAGATGCTTTATGTATCTCTTTGCAGATGGGGTGGGAACAACGAAGTGGCTTCGCTTGTCGTTCATGTCAACAGGCAGGTCGACAAGGCCCTTGTCTCTCAAGCCAATCAGGCGGCGATAAATGGTGCTGGCAGACACCCGACTCGTATCCTGCATGAGTTCCGCCACCGTGATCCGCTTCGACGCATGCCATCGCACCACCAGTTGTCCCAGCAACTGCTCTTCATCGGCAGTGAGGTCTTGAAAGGGAGACAGCTCCCTGATCGCCCCGAGAAGGTTGTGCAAGCGGACATAGGTAGGTTCGGTACTCTGCGAGCTCATGGAAGTCCTGACGTCGGGGTGAAATTACAACAGGCCTTGGCGTTGCCTAGGGATGTCGACCGGGGCGCTAGCCTATGCGATGTTTTTTGGTAAATGCAAGGTGTTCCCAGGATCACATGTCCATGGTGTTCCGGAGCTCGGCAAACTCAGCCTGGGCAATTTCTAGGCATTATCGAAGGGCGAGCTGCTCAGTTATCGACCAATCCCCGCAACAACCCCGCCGATGTCGCCCCATTCCTTCCCGCTCGACAATTGACCACTTCTTCCCGGGCATTTCACACTGGCGCCCACTTGTACCCGTGTCGAGCGTACTGATGGAAAGCCTGCACCTGCCCACGATGGTGATGCTCATCATCTTCATCCAAGTCCTCTCCTGCGTGACCATGTTCGCCACCTGGCTGATCGACCGGCAGATGCCCGGCATCGGGCTATGGTCACTGGGCTCGATGGTCAACCTCGCTGCCTTCGTCATCTATGCCGGACTCACGACGGCGGCACACGAGTCGCATCTGGGTGTCGTGGCCGTGGACGCCTTTCGGGTGTTTGCCGCGCTCACCGCGTTCATCGGGGCCCTGCAGCTGCGTCAGTTCATCGCCGCTCTTGGCACCCAGGCCTGGCTGCTGATCTGCGGCGTGATCGCGGCCTTCAGCTGGCTGGTGAATCTGGACATCCGCCTGGGCATCGTGGCGCCCGACGCCATCACCGCCGTGCTGGCCGTGTTCGCCAGCATCACCCTGATCTGGCGCAACACCTCGCGGAGCGAGCGCAAGGTCTATGGCATCACCGCCTTCTTCATCAGTCTGGCCGGGCTGGCCTTCGCTGCCCGTGCCCTGCAGGCCTGGGCCGTGCCCGATGAAGGCCAACTGCAGACCTTCAGCTATGCGGCCATGCCCTTTGCCATCATGCTGATTTCCATTGCCGGCTGGAGCAGTGGCGTGATCATGGCCTGCTACTTCCGCAGCCAGCAGCGCATGCTCGCGCTGGCGCGCGAGGACGTGCTGACCGGGCTGCCCAACAGACGCGGGCTGGAAGAGGCGCTGGCCCGAGTGCTGGCGCTGGCGCAGCGCGAGCAGACGCGTTTCGGCATCATCCTCATCGACCTGAACCGCTTCAAGCAGGTGAACGACACGCACGGCCATGCACTCGGGGACGCTCTGCTGCAGGAGCTGGCCCGTCGGCTGCGGGACTTCGTGCGCGATGCCGACCTCGCGGGACGCCTGGGCGGTGACGAATTCCTGCTGATCCTGCCAGGGGTGCAGGAGCGTCCGGATCTGCAGAACGCGCTGACGCGACTGCAGCGCCGCGTCAATGGCAGCGCGCAGCTGCGGGGACTGGAACTGCCTGTGAGCATCAGTGCCGGTGGTGCCCTGTGGCCGGAGGACGGCCGCTCCATCGACGAGCTGATGACTCACGCCGACAAGGCCATGTACGCCTTCAAGCACGCCCATGCCGGGCGGCGCAGCAGTGCGTCGGAGGAAGTTCTGGCTGGCGCCTGACGCCGAGTCGTGGCACGCTTCCTGCCTCAAGAAGCGGACGGACAGGGCACCGCAAGCAGGCCGCACGTGCCTGCAGTGCCCCTGCGCCGCCCACGAGGATTCCATGTTACGACGCCAGTTCCTGCGCGGCTCCGCCGCCCTGCTTTCCACCGCCGCCGCGAGCCATGCGCTCGCCGCGGATACCCCCGCAGTGGTCGGCCCTGCCGCCGCCCGCCTGCAGTCCGACGAACTCCCTCTGGCCCCCATACGCGCCAGCGCCGACCGCATCATCGAGATGAATGTCTGCACCCGGCCCTTCCGGCCGCAGGGGCCGCGCATCGAGCTGGAGCGCATCGGCCGCCGGCAGGTCGTGCACAATTACGGGCACGGCGGCAGCGGCTGGTCCCTGTCCTGGGGCAGCGGCCTGCTCGCCACCCAGATGGCGCAGAGCACCGGGGCGCAGCGGATTGCCATCGTCGGCTGCGGCGCCATCGGCCTGACCACGGCCCTGGTCGCCCAGCAGGCCGGTCTGAGCGTGACCATCTATGCCAGCGAGCGCCCGCCCTATGTGCGCTCGCAGTTCGCGACAGGCTCGTGGACGCCGGATTCACGCATCTGCACCGCCGAGTTCGCCGCGCCCTTCGCCGAGCGCTGGGAAGCCATGGCGCGCTATTCCTTCCGCCGCTATCAGGCCCTGCTGGGCGCGGCGGGGGATCCGGTGGAGTGGCGTGACATGTACAGCCTGTCCGAGCGTGCGCCCGGCACGCCGTCACCCCACGGCGAATCGACCGAGCCCGAGTACCCGGATTTCGAGGACACCCTGCTGGCCGATCTCACCCCGCGCGCGGTGGACCTGAGTGCTTACGCCCATCCCTTCCCGACGCCCTATGTGCGACGCCGGCCGGCCCTGCTGTTCAACATCGCCAGCTACTCACGCCTGCTGCTGGAGGAATTCGAACGCGCGGGTGGCCGCATCGAGACGCTGACCCTGCGCGAGCGCAGCGATTTCTCCGCCATCGACGAGCGCACCATCATCAATTGCACGGGCTACGGCGCGCGGGCCCTGTTGAACGACGACACGATCATTCCCGTGCGCGGCCAGACCTGCAAGCTGATCCCCCAGCCCGAGGTGCACTACGGCCTGAACTATGGCGATCGCCGCGTCTCGGTGTATCCGCGCCGCGACGGCCTGCTGGTGCAGGCCCAGGCCGAGGGCGATTTCAACAACGACAAGGAAAACCTCGACCCGCAGGAGTCGATCACGGCCGTCGAGCGTCTCGCGCAGATCGTGCACGAGATGAAACTCAAGGGCTGAGGGAACAGGGCGCCGCCGGGCGCGCAGGAGACTCGATGAACGCACGCCCCCTGGATTCGGCACTGGTCAGTGTGGACTGGCTCGCGGCCGCCCTGAACGATGCCAGCGTCACAGGCACGCCCCTGGTGCTGCTGGATGCCAGCTGGCACATGCCGGCGGCGGGCCGCGATGGCGAGGCCGAATGGCGGGCGGAGCGCATCGGCAACGCCGGGTTCTTCGACTTCGACCGGCGTATCTGCGACCGGGACTCGTCACTGCCCCACATGCTGCCGGACGAGGCGCTGTTCACCACGGAGATGCGCCGCCTGGGCGTGCAGCAGGACAGCGTGGTGGTGGTGTATGACAGCGTCGGCATCTTCTCGGCGCCACGGGCCTGGTGGATGCTGCGGGCCATGGGGCATACGCAGGTGGCGGTGCTCGATGGCGGGCTGCCGGCCTGGAAGCAGGCAGGCCATGCCTTGAATCGGGACGCCCCGAAACTTGTCTCTGACCCCATGGCCGGGAACGCATTCACGGCTAGATTGCGCACGTCCCTGGTCTGCGACTGGCGTGAAGTGCTGCGGGCGACCACCGCGCCGGAGGTCTGCATTCTGGATGCCCGCTCGGCGGATCGCTTCCACGGCCGGGCGCCGGAGCCGCGTCCGGGACTGCGCGGCGGTCACATGCCGGGCGCCCACAGCCTGCCCTTCGACCAGCTGATACAGGAAGGCCGCATGAAGCCGGTCGCGGAACTGCACGCGCTGCTGTCGGCGCATGCCGGGCCACAGTCACGCGTGATCGCCAGCTGCGGTTCGGGCGTCACGGCCTGTGTCATCGCCTTCGCCGCCCATCTGGCGGGCTGGGAGGACATCGGCGTCTACGATGGCGCCTGGGCGGAGTGGGGCGCGGGCGACAGACTTCCCGTCGTCACCGCGGAGCAATCCCCGTATACTCCAGCTTCCTGATCAGCCGTCGAATCAAGCGCCCAGACCATGAGCACCGAGAACCTGAACAATCCCAGTCCTGCCGGCACCGCCACGAGTGCACCACCGCGCGGCAGCTTCCTGGCGAATCTGGCCTTCAACATCATCATTCCGGTGTTCATCCTGAGCCGCCTCAGTGGACCGGACAGCCTCGGGCCTTCGCTGAGTATCGTGATCGCCCTGGCCTTCCCCATCGGCTACGGCCTGTGGGATCTGCGCCAGTCGGGCAAGCTCAACCCCTTCTCCGTGCTGGGTGTCGTCAGCGTGTTCCTGACCGGCGGCATCAGCCTGTTGCAGCTCGACCCGAAATACATCGCCATCAAGGAAGCAGCGATTCCCGCGCTGATCGGCCTGGCTGTGCTGTTCACCCAGCGCACCCGTTTCCCTTTGGTGAAGACGCTGATCCTGAACGCCCAGCTGGTGCGCATCGACGCGCTCTACGCTGCGCTGGCCGAGCGCGGCAACACGGCTCTGTTCGAGAAGCGCCTGAGCCAGGCCTCGCTGATCGTGGCGGGCAGCTTCTTCGTGTCCTCCACGCTGAATTACCTGCTGGCGCGCATCATTCTGGTGAGTCCGCCCGGCACCACGCAGTTCAGCGAGGAACTAGGTCGCATGACGGCCTTGAGTTACCCGGTGATCGCCCTGCCCAGCATGGTGATCCTGATGGCCGCCATCTGGTTCGTGTTCTCACAGGTGAAGAAGCTGACGGGGGAAGGTCTGGAGACCTTCCTGGTGGATCAGGGCGACTGAGACGCCGCTCGGCGTGCGACTCAGTGCGGGAAGGCCACCAGGTGGTCCATCTCGACATGAATGCCGATCATCTCGCCCTGGGCGTGACGGTGGTGGCTGGGCACCAGGCTGAGCACATGGGTGCCATCGGGCATCTCCAGCGTGTAGAGGTATTGTGAGCCGCGGAAGGCCTTGTCCAGCACCCGGGCCGTCTTCGGGCTGTCGTCGTCGTGAATGACATCGTCCGGCCGGATCAGCACCCGCACCCGTGCGTCCACCGCGAAGCCATGCAGCTCCGTGCCGCCCAGCACCCCCAGGCTTGTTTCCACCCGCGTGGCGTCCAGCACGCGTCCTTCCAGAAATACACCCTCGCCCACGAAGTCCGCCACGTATTCGCAGACGGGCTGATGGTAGAGCTCGAAGGGTGTGCTCCACTGCAGCAGTTCCCCCGCCCGCATCACCCCCACTTCATCGGCCATGGCGAAGGCTTCGTACTGATTGTGGCTCACCAGGATCGCGGTGATGCCGTCCTGCTTCAGCACCTGGCGGATCTCTCGCGCGATCTGCTCGCGCAGTTCCACGTCCAGACTGGCGAAGGGCTCATCGAGCAGCAGCAGGCGTGGCTTGGGTGCCATGGCCCGGGCAACGGCCACTCGCTGCTGCTGGCCGCCGGAAAGCCGGTGCGGGTAGGCCTCGAGGTAATCAGTGATCTTCAGCATCCCGGCCAGCTCCTCGATGCGTGCCGTGCGGGCCGCAGCATTCATGCCGCGCAGGCCGAAGCCGATGTTGTCGCGCACGCTCAGATGGGGAAACAGCGCGTAGTCCTGGAACACCATGCCCACCTGACGCTGTTCCACCGGCAGGCAGTGGCGGCCGTCACTCACCACGTCGCCCCCCATGAGGATCTCCCCCTCCAGCGCACGCTCGAAGCCGGCGATGGCACGCAGCAGCGTGGTCTTGCCACAGCCACTGGGGCCGAGCAGACATCCGATCCGGCCCTGCTCCAGCTGGAGGCTGATGTGGCGGACAATCACCGTGCGCTCGAGCGCCACTGTGAGCTGATGCAGTTCAAGGAGTGGAGTCATGGCCTGGCCGTGATCGCGAGATCGTCTGGTTGAGAATGATGACGGGGATGATGCCGGCCAGCACGATCATCAGGGCTGTGCTGGAGGCTTCGGCCAGCCGCTCCTGATTGGCGAGCTCATAGGTGCGGATGGCCAGCGTGTTGAAATTGAAGGGGCGCAGGATCAGTGTCGCAGGCAGCTCCTTGAGCACATCCACGAACACCAGCAGGCTGGCGGTCAACAGGCTGCCCCGCATCACCGGCACGTGCACGCGGCGCAGGATCTGCAACGGCTTGAGGCCCATGGAGCGGCCGGCATCGTCCATCGTCGGCTTGATCTTGCCCAGCCCGGCGTCCAGGGTGTTCAGCGCCACGGGCAGGAAGCGCACCAGATAGGCGAACACCACGGCCACGAGCGTGCCGCTGAGCAGCAGGCCGGTGGCGATGCCGAAGGTCTCGCGCATCCAGGCATCCAGGGTGTTGTCGAACCAGGTGAAGGGGATCAGCACGCCGATGGCCACCACCGTGCCAGGAATCGCATAGCCCAGCCCCAGCACCCGCACCATGCCGCGCAGGGCCAGGCTGGGACGCAGGCGCTTCGTGTAACTGATGAACAGGCCCAGCAGCAGCGCGATCAGCGCGGTGATGGCGGCCAGCTTGAGGCTGTTGGCGAACATGCCGAGGAAGCCGTCGCGGTCAAGCAGATGCCAGGTTTCGGTGGACCATTGCAGCAGCTGCAGGAAGGGAATCAGGAAGCCGAACAGCACCGGTGTCACGCAATAGGCCAGCGCGGCCCACTTCTTCCAGCCCTGCAGCGCGATGCGCGGCAGGCGCGAGTACTTGCTGCTGGTATGGTGATAACGCGCCTTCTGCCGCGACCAGTGCTCCGCCAGCACCAGGAACAGAATGAACAGCAGCAGCACGGCAGACAGCTGGGCCGCGGCCGTGCTGCTGCCCAGACCGAACCAGGTGCGGAACACCCCGGTGGTGAACACCGACACGCCGAAATACTGCACCGTGCCGTAGTCCGCCAGCGTCTCCATCAGCACCAGCGACAGGCCAGCGATGATGGCCGGGCGGGCCAGCGGAAGGGCTACTCGACGAAATGCCTGCAGCGGCGTGGCGCCCAGGGTGCGCGACACTTCCAGCACGCACACGCTCTGCTCGATGAAGGCTGTGCGCGAGAGCAGATAGACATAGGGGTAGAGCACCAGGGCCAGCATGGTGATGGCGCCGCCCAGACTGCGGATGGGCGGGAACCAGTACTGACCGAAGCGCAGCTCGAAGGTCTCGCGGATCCAGGACTGCACCGGCCCGCCCACATCCAGCATCCCGGTGTAGGTATAGGCAATGATGTAGGCAGGCATCGCCAAGGGCAGCACCAGCGCCCACTCCAGCATGCGGCTGCCGGGGAAGCGCGTCATGGTGACCAGCCACGCCGGCCCGATCCCAAGCACCAGCACGATCAGCCCCACGCCCAGCATCAGGCTGAGCGAGTGCAGCACATAGTCGCCCAGCACCGTCTCGTAAAGATGCCCCCAGACCCCGTCACTGCTGGCAGTGACGGAACTGAAGACGGTGAGCACGGGCACGCTGAGCAACAGGCAAAGCCCCAGGATGAGCCAGGTGCCGGGATGCGTGGGGAGCCAGCGCTGCAAAGACGACAAGGCCCCTTTCGGGGCCTTGATGGTGTGTGTATCCATGGAAACCTGAACCAGTGACGACGGCCTGCTTACTGCCATCCAGCACGGTCCATCAGGCGAACGGCCTCGGCATTATGGATGCCGAGTTCATCCAGCGCAATGTCGTCGGCCTTGAAGCTGCCCCAGGACTGCAGCAACTCGCTGGGCGGCACATCGGCCCGCACGGGGTATTCGTTGTTGGTTTCGGCGTACCAGGCCTGCGCCTCTTCACTCACCAGGAACTCGATCAGCTTGACGGCGGCATCGCGGTTCTTGGCGGCCTTGGTCACTGCGGCGCCACTCACGTTCACGTGGGCACCGTGGCCGTTCTGGTCAGGGAAGAACACGGCCACGGATTCAGCCGCTGCGCGCTCGTCGGCGTCTGCTGACTGCAGCATGCCGGCGAGGTAGTAGGTGTTGCTGATGGCCAGCTGGCACTGGCCCACGGCCACGGCATTGATCTGGTCACGATCACCACCCTGAGGCCGACGGCCGAAATTGGCCACGAAGCCCTTGGCCCAGGCCTCGGTGGCCTCGACGCCGCCATGGCTGATCATGGCAGCCACCAGGGACTGGTTGTAGATGTTGGAAGAAGAGCGCACGCAGATCTTGCCGGCCCACTTCGGGTCTGCCAGGTCGGCATAGGTGGAGAGGTCGGAAGCCTTCACGGCCTCCTTGTCATAGATCACGACGCGCGAGCGCAGGGAAATGCCGAACCACTCGCCCTCGGAATCCCGGTACTTGGCTGGAATCACGCTGCTCAGCACCTCGGACTCCACACTCTGCAGCAGGCCGGCGGCCTTGGCACGATAGAGGCGGCCCACGTCCACGGTCAGCAGCAGGTCGGCCGGGGTATTGGCCCCTTCCAGCTCCAGCCGCTGGGTCAGCTCATCGGCGCCGCCGGTGACCAGGTTGATGGTCGTGCCGGTGCGCTCGGCGTAGAGGTCGAGAATCGGCTTGATCAGATTCTCCTCGCGCGCGGAGTAGATATTGACTTCATCGGCCTGGGCGCTGACGCCACAGGCCAACAGCAGAGACAGTGACAGTTTCTTGAACATGGCGAAGCTCCTGAGCATGAATGAGGTGGGTGCTGCAATCTGGCCTAGATGATAATTGATCTCATTTAGGTTTGCAAACACATGGTGCAGTGACGGCCGCTTGCGACAGCCTGAGGAAAGTCGCTGACACGCCCCGCCGGGAGTGGGCTAGAATGCCCGTCACTACAACAACAGCGCCGCACACCGGCGCCTGCAAGGAGCCCTCTCATGCCCGGCCAGCGCACTGTCTTCGCCTTGCTTGTTCTCGCCCTGTCTGCCTGCTCCGAGGCGCCCGCGCCGGCGGCCTCCAGCCCGGCACCGACCGCCACCACGGCCTACAATCTGTCGCTGGGCATGCGCGACTTCATGAACCTCGTGCTTGAGCCCACGGCGGACGTGCTGTGGGACTCCGCCGGCTGGGTCAATGACATCGAGACGGGCTATCAGGAGCTCTACCCCACCACCGACGCCGACTGGGACATGGTGCGCCAGCGTGCGGCGCAGATTGTCGAGGCTGGCAACTCTCTCGCGCTGCCCGGACGTGCCGTGGACAACGACGCCTGGATCACCTACGCCAATGCCCTGAGCGCCGCAGGAGCCATGGCCATGGAGGCAGCGGCGGTGCGCAACCAGGAAGACTTCTTCCAGGCCGGTGCCCAGATGTACAGCGTCTGCAGCGCGTGTCACCAAAGCTACAATCCCGAAATCTCGCGCTTCGTCTCCAACTGAGCACTGCGATGAACGCTGCGCTGCGTGGTCGCAACGGGCTGTGGGGGATCGCCCTGCTGCTGGCGAGCGCCGGGGCGTGGGGCCACACGATTGCGGGCAGCAACGCCGTGTTCGTGCAGGGCATCGACGGCCCGGCCATCGCCGCCTTCCTTTATCTGGGCGCCAAGCACATGGTCACGGGGTATGACCATCTGCTGTTTCTGTGTGGCGTGCTTTTCTACCTCGCGCGACCGCTGCAGGTGCTGCACTACGTCTCGCTCTTCGCCCTCGGCCACAGTCTCACCCTGCTGGCCGGCGTACTGCTGAACCTGCCCGTGAATGCAGCGCTCATCGATGCCGTCATCGGGTTCTCGGTGATCTACAAAGCCTTCGAGAATCTGGGCGGGTTTCGCAGTCTCGGTCTGCATACACCCGCACCGCACACTGCCGTCTTCGTCTTCGGGCTGATTCACGGCCTCGGGCTGGCCAGCCGCCTGCAGGCCTTCGAGTTGAGCGCGAACGGCCTGCTCGCCAATCTGCTGGCGTTCAATGTCGGCGTGGAGATCGGCCAGATGCTGGCCCTCACCGGCATCTTCCTTCTGCTGAGCCTCTGGCGCCGACGCGACAGCTTCAGGCGCCAGTCCCGGGGCGCCAATGTTCTGCTGCTGGGTGCGGGCTTCCTGCTCATGTTCTGGCAGCTTGCCGCCTGGCTCCTTGGCAACGACGTCTGAACCCACTCTCTGGAGACTGCCATGACACCCCACGACGACACGCCCTCTTCCCGCACGCTCGCCCTGACCGCGGGCATCACCGCGCTGGTGGCCGGCGGGATCCTGCTGGTGGCCGTGCTGCCGGCCGAGTTCGGCATCGACCCGCTGGGCACGGGGCGCGCCCTCGGCCTTCTGGAACTGGGAACGGCCGCCGCAAGTCCGCTGGAGGGCCGTGAACAGCCCCATGCGCGGGACAGTGCGCAATTCGTGCTCGAGGGGTTTCAGTCGCTGGAATACAAGTACCATCTGACCGCTGGTGACACGCTCGTCTACAGCTGGGAAGCCACGGGCGATCTGGTGTTCGACATGCATGCCGACCCGGAAGGTCTGCCGGGCGAGGAGAGCGTGCGCAGTTTCGAGCAAGCCACGGGCGCAAGCCGCTCAGGCGTCTATCACGCGCCGTTCACGGGAATCCATGGCTGGTTCTGGGAGAATCGAAGCTTCGAGGAAGTCACGCTGCGCCTGGAAGCCTCGGGCTTCTTCGATGGCGCCGTGCTGTTCCGGGACGGCGGCAGCTTCGACCGTGTCCCGGAACCCGTACTGGAATAGAAGATCAGCGACGCTCTTCCGGATCGGCGCCATCGCTCGGTGCACCAGTGCCCGAGGAGCCCATGAACAGCTTGCGGCCATCCGGGAAGGTGATGTCACGGCCGTTGCCGCGACAGGCCGGCGAGCACAGACGATCCTTGCTCTGATAGCCCGTCACCACGATCTCGGTGCCCAGTTGCAGCGAATCGCGGTTGATGCCCCGGCGCAGCAGGGTATTGGGCGTGCCGCCCTCCACCATCCACGCCTGGGTCGTGCCGTCTTCGTTGGTGTGATTCAGGTGAATCCAGGAATGCGGATTGATCCACTCCACGCGAGTGATCGGCCCGCGCAGGGCGATCGGCAGATTGGCATCGAATTCCGCCGAGAAGGCGTGATGGGCGGAAGCCGGCGCGGCCGCCGCGAGCATGGCACCCGCCACCGCAGTGGCTGCCAGCAGAGTCGTGATTTTCATGTGTTCACCCCTTGCGTTGGTCTGATTGCTTGCGCTCAGCCGTTGCTGTCCTCCGGGAACAGCTCGGCCTCGCGTCCTTTTCTGTACTTGCCATACATCAATTCTTCCACGAACTCGACGCACTTGAATTGCGGCAGCTCAAAGCCGGCTTCAAGTCGGCGGTAGATCGGCATGCGAATCGTCCATGGCCGCTCGAAGATGTCCGGGTCTTCCATGGTGGCTTCGTACTGGATGACATTGGCGCTCTCCAGCGTGTAGCGCTCGGTCACCTTCAGCTTGTAAGTGTGGTAGTTGCCGGCCCGGTCGAACCAGGTGCGATCATCCAGCCCGGTGACCTCCACCACGAAGGTGTCGCCGTCCCAGTAGCCGTAGGACTGTCCCATCCAGGCATCCAGCGGGGGCGGCCCCGGGTCCTCGAGGTAGATGTTGCGCACGGCTCCGGCGAAGGAGTAGGCAATGAACATGGCCTCCTCGCTCTGGAAGATCTGGAACGGATGCGGCATGTAGGTGGCGCGTGGCACGCCCGGCATGTAGCACTTGATCTCCGGGTCGCTGGCAAGCCAGTTGGCCTGATTCTCGTCACGCCGGGCCAGAGCCTCCGGCTTGTAGGGGATGACCCCGCCATCCACCACGCTGAAACTTGCAGGCACGGCTCCCACCGCGCCCATGGCCACCACCTCTGGCGCCGGCACCGGCACGAAATCTCCCGGCACCAAGGCATGCGCGGCGCGCGCCGGGGCGGCTTCGAGATTGTTGTTGGCCGTGCTGAGCACCTGCCAGATGCCGTTGAAATCAGGTTTGCCGGAGGGCGTACGGGGAATGTCACTGGCGGGAGAGGACGCAACGGCGGCAGCAGGCGGCGAGTCGGCGGGCGTGCAGGCGGCGCAGAAAAGCGCGATTGCCGCAGCAGGCAGCAGCCTGTGAAGGAGTTGTTGTGACATGCGTTGTCGCCTCGTTATTGTGCGGCGATCTAATCACCTGGCGCTCGACTGTGTCAAGCCGAGCGCCAGCGGGGGGCGAGACTGGCTGTGCCCTGGCGCCAGGGCGCATGCCCGGGCACTGACGAAGCGCCGCACAGCCCGCTGCTCTCAGTTCGCCTTGCGCCCCACGAAGGTGCCTTCGGCCATGCCGCTGAGATCGAGGCTGCCCTTGAGCGTGCCGTCCTCCTGCAATGTGCCCTTGTAGGTCACGGAGCCAGCATCACCGGTGAGCGTGAACTGGAAGTCATTGCCAGTGGCCGTGCCGGTGAAATCGGTGTCACCCAGCTGTCCGGTGTAGTGGCCGGCGATGCTGCCATCGCTGTTCTGAGTCATGGAGACGGTGGCATTGCCGGTCTGCCCGGCCACCTCGACGGCAAAGCGCCAATTGCCGCTGACGTCTGCACTGACGAATGTGGATACCAGCAGCAGAAGGCTGCCAAGGGCAGCAGACGTGGTGCGGATGGTCTTTCTGATCATGGTGTGAACTCCCTGAGGACAAGCTGTCGATGGCAATGAAGTATGCGCGGATGCCTTGAGGCGGGCAGCTCCAGCGCGGCGCTGAAGGTAGCACGCACCCCTCGCCGCAGCCAGTCGCCCCCGCCCGGCTTCACCCTGCAAATGCCACCGTCCGTCGCGCGCGTCTCAAAGCGGAACACTGCCCGTGCGCACTCGGAACCAGCCGGCAATACTGTAGCGATCGCAGCGGGCGGCACGCACTTCGTGGGGCACGTCCTCGCTGAGGAAGAGTGCGACGGTGCCCAGCTCAGGCAGCACCCGATGCTCCTGCCCGCTAAGCGGGTCGAACAGCACCAGCTCACCACCGTCCTCTGCCTGCCAGTGCGCGTTGAAATAGGCGACGAGCGAGACTCGCCGCGTGCTGGCAGCAGGCGCCCCGGAACTGCGGAAGGCATCGACATGCCGCGCGTAGAAAGCCCCCGGCGCATAGTGGGCGAAGTGGCTCTCGAAACTGTCGAGGCCCATGAACAAATGACGATTCAAGAATTGCCGCAGCGCATCCGCCCAGGCGAGCCAGGCTTGCTCTGCAGGCGTGTCGCCGGCGATCCAGGCAATCGCATCGCTGCGGATACCGGGCGCCACGGTGTGCTCCTGCTGCCGCCCGATGCCGGCGGCACGCAGGTTCAGAGCCTCGGGCCGCTGCAGCTGCGCGTGCAGCGCATCACGCAACTGCGGTGGCAAGGCGTCAGGAATCACGCACCAGGCCTGCTCGCGCAGCATGGCCGCCATCTGCTCGAACACCGGCACGAGCAGCTCGTCATCATGGGGGGCTTGCGTGGAAGAGCGCTCGTCCATGCCGCGGTGCGTGCCTCAGGATTTCTTGCGGAACACGCGGGCCTTGCGCGGGCCGAGCGGCGTGCCGTCCTTCTTCAGGCGGGCACCTGCCGCGATGTCGTCGGAAGTCGTGGCAGCATCGCTGGACGACAGCACAGCTTCCGGCTCGGCATTCTCCGCGGCGGACTTCGGGGACGTTTCCGCCTTCTTCACGCGCAGCCGGCTGCCGTGAAGCTCCAGATTGTTGAGCGCGCGGATCGCGGCCTTGGCTTCATGGGGCACCGGCATGTTGGCGAAGCCGAAGCCCTTGGAGCCCCCTGTCACACTGTCCATGACGATGGTGCAGGACTGCACGCGACCGTGTGTCTCGAACAGGGCCTGCAGTTCTTCCCGGGAAATGTCACGCGCCAGATTGCGAATCAGAATTTTCAAGAGAACACCCGCGGTTGCGAAAGGAGAAGGCGAAAGCGGCGGCACGATACTGCAAACGCCGCCGGCAGTCTAACAAGGCACCGGAAAATAAGCAGTAGTCGCTCGTGGGCACGTCCTCTATAATGCGCCGCTTTCGCGCTGTCCTCACTTTCTGCCCTGCACGGGCACTTCGTCCAACGGATACCATCTTGATCACTGCCTCGAACATCACCATTCAGTTTGGTGCCAAACCATTGTTTGAAAATGTGTCGCTGCGTTTCGGCAACGGCAATCGCTACGGCCTGATCGGCGCCAACGGCTCCGGCAAGTCCACCTTCATGAAGATCCTGAGCGGTGAACTGCAGCCCACCTCCGGCAATGTCAGCGTCGATGTCGACGAGCGTGTGGGCATCCTGCGGCAGAACCAGTTCGCCTACGAAGAGTTCTCCGCCATCGACACGGTGATCATGGGCCACGACAAGCTCTGGCAGATCAAGCAGGAAAAGGACCGCATCTACAGCCTGCCGGAAATGTCCGAGGACGACGGCATGCGCGTGGCGGAACTGGAGATCGAGTTCGCGGAACTGGACGGCTATTCCGCCGAGTCCAGCGCCAGCGAGCTGCTGCTTGGACTGGGCATTCCACTGGAACAGCACTACGGCCCGATGAGCGCCATCGCCCCGGGCTGGAAGCTGCGCGTGCTGCTGGCGCAGGCCCTGTTCGCCGACCCGGACATCATGCTGCTGGACGAGCCCACCAACAACCTGGACATCAATGCGATCCGCTGGCTCGAAGGCGTGCTCAATCAACGCGAGTGCACGATGATCATCATCTCCCACGACCGCCACTTCCTGAACAGCGTGTGCACGCACATGGTGGATGTCGACTACGGCGAGCTGCGGCTCTACCCCGGCAATTACGATGATTTCATGATTGCCTCGACCCAGGCCCGCGAACGCATCCAGGCCGACAACGCCAAGAAGAAAACGCAGATCGCCGAACTGCAGTCCTTCGTGAGCCGCTTCTCCGCCAACGCGTCCAAGGCCAAGCAGGCCACTTCGCGCGCTCGGCAGATCGAGAAGATCAAGCTGGAAGAGATGAAACCCTCCAGCCGCATCAGCCCCTTCATCCGCTTCGAGCAGGAGAAGAAACTGCATCGCCTGGCACTGGAGCTGAACAAGCTGACTCTGGCCTATGGCGACCACGTGCTGCTGAAGAATCTCAGCCTGATGGTGGAAGCCGGCGAGCGTCTCGCCATCATCGGCCCCAACGGCATCGGCAAGACCACCCTGCTGCAGGCCATCACGGGCCATTTCGGCACGCAGGGCGACGAAGTGCTGGGCGGCCAGGTGAAGTGGGCCGAGAACGCGGCTCTGGGTTACTACGCCCAGGATCACAATCACGAGTTTGCCGACGACATCACCCTGTTCGAATGGATGAGCCAGTGGGCACGCCCGGGCGACGACGAGCAGGTGATCCGCGGCATTCTGGGCAAGATGCTGTTCTCCAAGGACGACAGCAACAAGAAGGTCAAGGTGATCTCCGGGGGCGAGAAAGGCCGCATGCTGTTCGGCAAGATGATGCTGCAGAAGCCCAATGTGCTGGTGATGGACGAGCCCACCAACCACCTGGACATGGAATCCATCGAGGCGCTGAACCTGGCGCTGGAGAACTACCCGGGCACGCTGATCTTCGTCAGCCATGACCGCGAGTTCGTCTCCTCGCTGGCCACGCGCATCCTTGAGCTGAGCCCCGATGGTTTCAACAATTTCGTCGGCAACTACGACGAGTACCTGCACCAGCTGGGAGTCGAGTGATGTCCGGCACCTCTGCTCCCGGCAGCGACGGGCAGACAGTGAGTTTCGACACACTGCCGCTGCCGGTGTCCCAGCTGCAGAATCTGCAGGACATGGGCTATGCGCAGATGACACCGGTGCAGGCCCTGAGCCTGCCGCCTGCGTTGCAGGGCAGGGATCTGATTGCTCAGGCGAAGACAGGCAGCGGCAAGACGGCCGCCTTCGGCATTGCCCTGCTGCAGCGCCTGAATCCGCGCGACTTCGGCACTCAGGCACTGGTGCTCTGCCCCACCCGCGAACTGGCCACCCAGGTGGCCACCCAGCTGCGCAAGCTGGCCCGCTATCTCGCCAACATCAAGGTGGTCGTCCTGAGCGGCGGCCAGCCCCTGGGGCCGCAGATCGCGTCGCTGGAGCACGGTGCTCATGTGGTCGTGGCCACGCCGGGGCGCCTGCGCGATCACTTGCAGAAGCAGACGCTGGACCTCTCCCGCGTCAACACCCTGGTGCTGGACGAAGCCGACCGCATGCTCGACATGGGCTTTGCCGAGGACATCGAGTTCATTCTGGGCCACACCCCGGCATCCCGGCAGACGCTGCTGTTCTCCGCCACCTTCCCCGCCGACATTGTGGCCCTGAGCAGCCGCTATCAGCGCGATGCCCTGCAGGTCAGCGTGGAATCCACCCATGATGCCCACAGCATCGAGCAGTGCTTCTTCAGTCTGGGCGAGACCCCGGACGAGGAGCGCCGCGCCGCTGCCGTGGTGCGCCTGCTGCAGCTGTGGCAGCCGGAGTCCTGCGTGGTGTTCTGCAACACCCGTCAGGGCACCATGGACATCGCCCGCCACCTGCGGCAGCACGATCTGCCCGCCCTTGCCCTGCACGGCGAACTGGAGCAGCGCGAACGCGACCAGATCCTGGTGCAGTTCCGCAACGGCAGCGTGCCCTTTCTCGCCGCGACCGACGTGGCTGCACGCGGCCTCGACATCGAGGCCCTGCCGCTGGTAATCAATGCTGAATTGCCGCGCGATCTCGACGTCTACACCCATCGCATCGGACGCACTGGCCGCGCCGGCGAGCAAGGCATCGCCGCGAGTCTGTTTTTCGAGAACGAGCGATTCAGAGTCGATGCGCTGCGCGAGCGCGATGCCGCCACTGCCAGTGCGAGCATCCAGTCCATCGGGCAACTGCAAGGCCGGGCAAGCGCGGCGCCACTGCGCCGCATGCAGACCCTGGACATCGCCGGCGGCCGCAAGAACAAGCTGCGCCCGGGCGACATCCTCGGCGCATTGACCGCCGAGCAGCGTGTGCCTGCCAGCGCCATCGGCCGCATCGACATTCTGGAACACGCCAGTTATGTGGCCATCGCCGAGGAATGGGTCGACACCGCTCTGCAGGTGCTGGAGCAGCGTCGCATCAAGGCACAGAAGTTCAAGATTCGCCGACTCGGCAGCCCCGGGCGGCGCCAGTCCTGAGTCGAGGAGCGAGGGCATGGCGCGCAGTCTCCGCTGTCCCCATTGCCAGCGCCCGCTTGCCCGGTGCTACTGTGCCTCACTTACCCCTCAGCCTCATGCGTGGCCCGTGCGCATCCTGCAGCATGCCGCCGAGGCCCGTCACGCGCTGGGCACGGCACGCATCGCGGCGCTCGGTCTGCGCGATTGTCTGTTGCTGCCGGCACACGCCAGCCCGGTGCCGGCCGGTGTGCTGATCTATCCCGGCCCTGACAGCCAGCCCTTGTCGGCCTTGCTGGGGACGACCCCACAGCCGTTGATCTTTCTGGATGCCACCTGGCGCAAGAGCCGTCGCCTGCTGCTGGAATCGCCCGAACTGGCCGCACTGCCCCGCTATCAGCTGGAAAACCCGCAGCCCAGCCGTTACCGCATCCGGCGCGAACCGCACGCCCACGCTCTCTCCACGCTGGAAGCCATCGTGCAGACATTGGAATTGCTGGAAGCTGCACCGGGGCGTCATGCCGCGCTGCTGCAGGTGATGGACGCCCTGGTGGACGAGCAGATCACGCACATGGGAGAGCAGACCTTTCGGCGCAATTATCGCGCGCAGGACTGACAGGCCCTGCCAGCACGGCAGGGCGCGAGGCTCAGAGCAGGGAGAGCACGGCAGCGATGCCGCCGCCGATCAGCAGGATGAGAATCGGCAGGATGCTGAGGCCGAAGCCCAGGCCGCGCCGCGCGGGATCACTGATGTAGGCGCGCAGATAGATGATGCGCCCGATCACGTACACGAAGCCGATCCCCGCCCCCAGGTCCGGCCGGACCCAGTAGCCGAACAGCACGATGGCGGGGATGAACATGATCATCAGCTCCAGCGTGTTCTGATGCACCCGGTAATAGCGCTCGAACACTGGATGTCCGGTGACGGCCGGCGCATGCACATCGAACTTCGCCCGCGCACGCCCCACCAGCAAACCGAAAACGAAGTACTGCAGCAAGGCCAGTACAATCACGATCGCGACGAATTCCATCCTGCCTGCTCCTCTTTGAGTGTGTTCAACCTGCGGCCTTCATGGCCCCGTGTTCGTTGTCCTGCCCCTGACTGCTGTGGATGATCTGCTCCAGATAGGCACTGGAGCGCGTCACCTCGTAGCGCTTGAACTTGATGCGTGGATGCAGCTCGCGCATGCGCGAACTGAGCAGGCCGTGGGCCGAATGCAGCTGGGCATCGGAAATGATGCCGTTGGTGTCGCAGTCGCGCGCCAGCCGCAGCAGGCGGTCGAAATTCATGATGAAGTTGTCAGTGTGCGTGGAGCGGATCTGCGTGCCATAAAACAAGGGTTGAAGATCGACGCCCTTGCCCGCCAGCGCCAGGAAGTTGCGTGAGAAGAGCTCGAAGTCGCCGGTGGCGAAAAGGTGCCACATCTCCATGAATTCGGCTTCGGAGTAGGTGTTGTCACCACTCTGCCCCTTGCTCGACTGGAACAGCAGGCCGGCGATGCCGCCGAGCTGACGCCGCGTGTTGTCGGCGATCTTGAAGAAAGTCTCCTGCCGCGCGTTCATTTCCGTGGCCGCGATGGCCATGGTCTGCTTCTCGGACTGGATGTTGTTGTGGCGCAGTTCGCGATTGTTCTCGGCCAGCACGCTCTGCTGGATGAACAGCCCGATGACCAGCCAGAGAAAGGCAAGCGGTGCGAAGGCGCCTTCGAGAAAATTGCCCATTTCGTCGATGGGGAGAGTGGCGAAGCGGGCCCAGCCCAGATTCCAGGAAATGTAGAGGGCGCCAAGCACCAGCCAGACCACGGTCAGCACAATGCCATAGAGAATGCGCTTGTCCCTGTGACTGACATCGACCGCCGGCTTGTTCCTGTGTTTTTCCATGGTCCCTTCCCGCCGTTTGCGAACGCCGGCTAGAGTACTTCGCAGCCCCCGAAGCGGTCAACGAACAATCCCCGGCGCTTTGCCTTTGCCGGGCGAAATGGCGATAATTGCCGCCCTTTCAATCGCCCCGGGCCGTGCCCAGGAATCTCTGCCATGAGCAAGAAACAGGACCCGGTCTTCAATTTCGAGGAATCCCTCGCCAGCCTCGAAGCGCTGGTGACGGCCATGGAAGAAGGCGATCTCAGCCTGGAGGAATCCCTGCAGGCCTTCGAGAAAGGCATACGCCTCACGCGGGAATGCCAGAGCGCCCTGCAGAAGGCGGAACAGAAAGTCCAGATCCTGATGGCGGAGCATGGCAGCCCCGAAGCCTTCGACGCCCAGGAAGGCGGCGACGCGAGCATCTCACGACCATGATGTCGCACTCCCCGCACAGCCTGCCGCTGGCTGACTTCATGGCCCTGTGCCGCGAACGCGTGCAGCGCAAACTCCAGCACAGCCTCGAAACCCTGCCCGGTCCTGCCACGCGTCTGCGCGAAGCGATGCTGCATGCCAGCCTGCAGGGCGGCAAGCGCGTGCGTCCGGTGCTGGCCTATGCCAGTGCCTGCGCGGTGGGAGGAAGCCTGGAGGATGCCGATGTGGCCGCCTGCACAGCCGAGCTCGTGCACTGCTATTCCCTGGTCCACGACGATCTGCCGGCCATGGATGACGACGACCTGCGGCGCGGTCAGCCCACCGTGCACATCGCCTTCGACGAGGCCACCGCCATCCTGGCGGGCGACGCCCTGCAGGCCCTCGCGTTCCGCCTGCTCAGCGAGGCTGACGGGCAGCGTGCCGGTGCCGCCACGCGCCTGCGCATGATCAACCTGCTGGCCGCCGCCGCCGGCTTCGAAGGCATGGTGTCAGGGCAGTCCGTCGACTTCGAGGCCATGGGCCGCAGCCTCAGTCTGCAACAGCTGCAGATCATGCACAGCCTGAAGACGGGCGCCCTGATCCGCGCCAGCGTGCTGCTGGGCGCGCTGGCCACCGAGAAGGCAGATGCCGTGCAGCTCGCCGCGCTGGAGCGCTATGCCGAATGCATCGGCCTGGCCTTCCAGGTGCAGGACGACATCCTCGATGTGACGGCCGACACCGCCACCCTGGGCAAGACCCAAGGAGCGGATCAGGCGCTGAACAAGCCGACCTATGTGTCGCTGCTGGGGCTGGACGCCGCCACGGCGAAAGCGCAAGACTTGTGCGAGAGCGCCCTGAACGCATTGAGTCCGTTCGATCAGCAGGCCGAACCGCTGCGCCGCCTGGCCCGTTACATCGTCGAAAGAGGCCACTGAGTCCGTGTTTGACGCTATAAGTGCATTCCTTTAAGTTAGCCCCACTCCTTTCCAGACAGGCCAGACCATGCTCGACGAAATCCCTCTCACCCGCCCGGATACCCCTCTGCTCGACCAGATCCAGAGCCCGGCCGACCTGAGGAAGATCGAGCCTGCACACTTCAAGGACCTGGCCCGCGAACTGCGCAAGTTCCTGCTCTATTCCGTCGGTCAGACAGGCGGGCACTTCGGCGCCGGCCTCGGCGTCGTGGAACTCACCATCGCTCTGCACTATGTCTTCAACACGCCGGAGGATCGTCTGGTGTGGGATGTCGGCCATCAGACCTACCCCCACAAGATCCTGACCGGGCGGCGCGAGCGCATGCTGAGCATGCGGCAAGCCGGCGGTCTGGCCGCGTTCCCCAGCCGCGACGAGAGCGACTACGACACCTTTGGCGTGGGCCATTCCAGCACCTCCATCAGCGCCGCACTGGGCATGATGATCGCCGCCCGTGAGCAGGGCATCGACCGCCGTACCGTGGCCATCATCGGCGACGGCGCAATGACGGCGGGCATGGCCTTCGAGGCGCTCAATCACGCCGGCGACATCGACGAGAACTTCCTCGTGATTCTCAACGACAACAACATGTCGATCTCGCGCAACGTCGGCGGGCTGTCCAGCTACTTCGCGCGCATGTGGGCCAGCCGCCCCTACAATTTCATCCGCACCGGCAGCAAGCGCGTGCTGGCGAAGATCCCGCCTGCGCTGAAAGCCGCGCACCGCGCTGAGGAATACATGAAGGGCATGGTGTCACCTGGCACCTTGTTCGAGGAAATCGGCTTCAACTACATCGGCCTGGTGGACGGGCACAACACGCTTGAGCTGATCGACATCCTCACCAACATCAAGCAGCTGCGCGGCCCGCAGCTGCTGCATATCGTCACCCAGAAAGGCAAGGGCTATTCGGCATCCGAGAACGATCCGTTCGGAATGCACGCCATGAACAAGATCGAACCAAAGAAAGCCAGCACCGGTGTGCGCCGGGCCGAGACGCCAAGCTACTCCGCCGTGTTCGGCGAGTGGCTCTGCGACATGGCTGCGCAGGACCCGCTGCTGGCAGCCATCACGCCCGCCATGAGTGCGGGTTCGGGCATGGATGGCTTTGCCGAGCAGTTCCCGCGCCAGTTCCACGACGTCGCGATTGCCGAGCAGCACGCCGTCACCCTGGCCGCCGGCATGGCCTGCGACGGGCTCAAGCCCGTGGTGGCGATCTACTCCACCTTCCTGCAGCGCGGCTATGACCAGCTGATTCACGACGTCGCCCTGCAGAATCTGGACGTGCTGTTCGCCATCGACCGGGCCGGTCTGGTGGGCGAGGACGGCCCGACCCACGCTGGCAGTTTCGATCTGAGCTTCCTGCGCTGCATCCCCAACATGGTGGTGATGGCCCCGAGCAACGAGAACGAGGCGCGGCAGATGCTCTACACCGGCTATTGCCACAAGGGCCCGGCGGCCGTGCGCTACCCGCGCGGCAAGGGGCCGGGTGCCCCCATCAGCAAGACGCTGCAGGCCCTGCCCATCGGCAAGGCCGTGCAACGCCGCCGCGGTCACACCGTGGCCATCCTCGCCTTTGGCAGCCTGGTCACCACGGCCATGGCGGCGGCCGAGGTGCTGGATGCCACCGTGATCGACATGCGCTTCGTCAAGCCGCTGGATGAAGACCTGATCGGCGAGATGGCCACTCGCCATCAACTGCTGGTGACCCTGGAAGAGAACGCCCTGGCCGGCGGGGCCGGCTCAGCCGTGAATGAGTTCCTGCTGCGCGAGGACTACCGCGTGCCCGTGCTCAACCTGGGTCTGCCCGACCGTTTCCTCAGTCACGGCAAGGTGCCGGACATGCTCGCGGCCGTGGGACTGGACCGCGATGCCATCATCGCGTCCATCCGCAACAAGCTGCTCAAGTGCAAGATCCGTTCAGAAGCCGTTTGAATCCTTCGATTGACGCTCACGAGGTCGGTGCGTAGACTCCGCGCATCGTTGACCTGCGTCCCGCACGCAGCAACGGTACACAACAATCGTCCTGGTGTTCTCCGCTGTCCGCAGTGGTGAACTTGAATGGGAAGCTGGTTTGACTCCAGCGCTGCCCCCGCAACGGTAAGCAGAACAGGTGCCCGCACCTGACTGCCGAGCCCGATACCAGCCAGGCGATGCTACGCAGATGAAGCGGAGGGCTCCATCGGTGGTCGGTTCTGTCGCCCGGTATTGCACCGGCTTCGATTATTTCCTTCCGCTCCCCCTCCCTCATGAAACTATTTTCATTGAGGAATACACCATGAAAACCCGTACTCTCCTGGCACTGGCCTGTACCACAGGTGCCACGTTATCGCCATTTGCAAACCTGCACGCGCAGGACACCGAAGCGAACGAGATCGTCATCACCTCCAGCCGCATCGCAACGCCGCTGCGCCAGATCGGCACCTCAGTGTCGGTGATGGACGCCGAGACCATCGCCGATCGCGGCAATGTCGCCCTGATCGACCTGCTGCGCAGCATGCCCTCCGTCAGCGTGGGCAACTCCGGCGGCGCCGGCCAGATCAGCAATCTGCGCATCCGCGGCGAGGAAGGCTATCGCACCCTGACCCTGCTGGACGGCATGAAACTCTCCGACCCGAGCGTGACCCAGGTGCAGCCGCAGCTGGAGCACCTGCTCAGCAGCGGCATCGAGCGCATCGAGATCCTGCGCGGCCCGCAAGGCCTGCACTACGGCGCCGACGCGGGTGGCGTCATCAACATCAGCACGCGCCAGAGCAGCACGGACTTGCGCGCCCATGCCGATCTCATGACCGGCGCCTTCGGCACGCGTCAGTTCACGGGCAATCTCAGTGGTGGCAATGCGCGGGGGGACTTCTTCGTGAGTGCCAGCGATTTCAGTACCGAGGGGTTCAATACGCGCAAGGCCGACACCGTGTTGCGCGATCGCGACGGCTATGACAACACGTCGCTGCACGGTCGCTTCGGGCTGCAGGCCGGCGAGGCCCTGCGCCTGGAGCTGGTGCTGCGCGATGTCGAGGGCGATTCGGCCTACGACAGCTGCTTCCACCCCGACACCTTCGCCACCATTCACGACTGCGACGCCGCCTTCGAGCAGCAGGCTGCGCGCGTCTCGGCGGTGTACACCAGCGCCTGGGGCACGCAGACCCTCGCCTGGGGCAGCACGCAGACGCAGCGCGAGAATTTCGCCCTGGGCCGCTCTTCCTACGCCTCCGAGGGGGAACTGGCGCGTGTCGAGTACATCGGCTCGCTGACGGCACTGGAGCATGTCGACCTGGTGTTCGGCGCCGATCTGGAGGAAGAGGACAACAACGGCGATGCGCGGGATCAGCTGGGCACCTATGCCGAGGCCCTGAGCAAGTTCTCCGATACCTTGTTCCTCACCGCCGGCGTGCGCCACGACGACAACGAGGACTTCGGTCGCCACACCAGTGTGCGCGTGAGCGCGGCGCGCCTGTTCGACCTGCGCAACGGGACCATGCTGAAGCTGCGCGGCAGCCACGGCACCGGCTTCCGCGCCCCGAGCCCCTACGAATTCGCCTACAACAACGGGCCCTTCGCTTCCGCGCCGGCTGCAGGTCTGCAGCTGGCTGAAGAGACCAGCCGGGGCCACGAGCTGGCGGTGGAATATCACGGCGCCGCTGACCTGCTGCTGGAAGCCGTCTATTTCGATCAGCGCATCGAGGACGCGATCTACTTCGACCTGAGCGCCTACAGCGGCTATCTGCAGGACATCGGCGAGAGCGAATCCACCGGCCTGGAGCTGTTCGCCCGCCTGCCGCTGGGTGAGCAGTGGCAGGTGGAAGCCAATTACACGCACAATCGCACGCGTCAGCCTGACGGCGGCCAGCGCCTGCGACGCCCCGAGCAACTGGCGAACCTGGGCGTGCAGTGGCACAGTCGTGACGAGCGGCTCAAGTTGTCGGCCTTCCATCGCCAGTCGCGCGATGCCGTGGACGCGCTGTTCGGTGCGCCGGTGGCGCTGGAGGACTATCAGGTGCTTGACCTCGCAGCGCGCTACACCCTGGTGCCGGGCATCGAGGTCTATGCCCGGCTCGAGAATGCCGCGGACGAGGACTACGAAGAGGTGCTCGGCTACAACGTGGGCGGTCGCGCAGGCCATGTCGGCTTGCGCCTGAACTTCTGAGAGGCGATGTCCCATGGAGACACAAGAAGAGCGCAATGCCCGCCACAAGCGGGCCATGCAGCGCAAGAAGGCCCTGGTGGATGCCCGCATCGCGGCGGCCACCCAGGACAAGGGGCTGCTGCTGGTGCTCACGGGCAATGGCAAGGGCAAGAGTTCGTCCGCCTTCGGCATGCTGGCGCGCAGCGTGGGCCATGGCCTGCGCTGCGGTGTGGTGCAGTTCATCAAGGGTCAGTGGGAGTGCGGGGAACACCTGTTGTTCCAGAATCACCCGCTGGTGGAATTCCATGTGATGAACACCGGCTTCACCTGGGAGACCCAGGATCGCGAGAAGGACATCGCGGCGGCCCGCGCCACCTGGCAGCACGCGGCCGAGCTGCTGCGCCGCCCCGAGGTGCAGGTGGTGCTGCTGGACGAGCTGACCTACATGCTGACCTATGGCTATCTGGACGCCGCCGAGGTGCTGGCTGCCCTGGCGGCCCGCCCGCCCGGGCAGCACGTCATCGTGACCGGCCGCAATGCCAGTGAGGCGCTGATCGCCATGGCCGACACCGTGAGCGAAGTGCAGGACATCCGCCACGCCTTCAACCATGGCATTCGCGTGCAGAAGGGGATCGACTACTGATGCGCCTGCTGCACTGCTGCGTCCTGTTGCTCACCCTGCTGCTGGCGGCCCTGCCGACCAGTGGCAGTGCGCAGCCGATCACCGTGGTGGACGATGACCAGCGCAGCATCACGCTGCAGCAGCCGGCCCGGCGCATCGTCAGCCTCGCCCCCTCGCTGACGGAGCTGCTGTTCGCGGCAGGCGCGGGCAACTGGATCTACGGGGCCAGCGAGTACAGCGACTTCCCGCCCCAGGCCCAGGGCATTCCGGTGGTTGGTCGTTTCGATCTGCTGGACATGGAGGCCATCGTGGGCTTCAACCCCGATCTCATCGTGGCCTGGCGCAGCGGCAATCCGCGTGCCGCCGTGCAACGCCTGATCGATCTCGGCTTCAATGTCTACATCGCCGAACCGACGACGCTGGACAGCATTCCAGAACACATCGAGAAATTCGCCACCCTGGCTGCCACCCAGCGCACGGGCATGCAGGCCTCGGCCTATTTCCGGGAGCAGCTGGACGTGCTGCGCCAGCGCTATCGCAACGCGGAACCGGTGTCAGTTTTCTACCAAGTCTGGAACGATCCGTTGATCAGCGTGGGGGGGCAGGAGCTGATCAACGACATCATCAGCCTGTGTGGCGGGCGGAACATCTTCGAGGATCTGGGCCTGGCGCCCAAGGTCAGTGAGGAGGCCGTGCTGCAGCGCAATCCGCAGGCGATCATCGCCAGCGGCATGGACATCGCCCGACCGGAGTGGCTCGACGACTGGCGACGCTGGCCGCAGCTGCAGGCCGTGGCCAACGAGCATCTGTTCTTCATACCGCCCGACTTCGTGCAGCGTCACAGCCTGCGCGCGCTGAGCGGTGCCCTGCAGATGTGCGCGCACCTGGACACGGTGCGCGCACAGCGCTGATGCGACGTGGTCAGTGCTGATGGCCGCCGTCGGTGCCCGCCGCCGGCATGGTGTCAGCGCCGGTGGCCATCATCAGGTGATGGGGCAGGTGGTGATCACCCTGCACCATGAAGCCGAGAAAGCCCAGCGCGCGCACCTTGGGCACATCGGCCGGATTGGTGGCATGCACGGTCAGCAGCACGCCGTTCTCCAGCGGCACCGTGCTGGCGTGCCAGGCCGGGTCGGTGGACATCTGCGCCGCGTGCGCCGGCACCATGCGCTGAATGGCCCCGATCACGTCACCGCTGCCGGTGACGGTGTAGCGCGCGCCACCTTCCACGTCTTCACTGCTCACCACGGCCTGCAGCGTGACCAGATTCATGTCGATCAGGTGCGCGCGCAGGGCGTCGATATCGACCTTGCTCCAGTCAGTCGCCGGATCAGCCTGCAACTGCTGCACGATCTGCTGAATGGCCGAGAAGGCGTCCTGACCGAGCTGGGCCGGAGCTGTGCCACCGCCCATCATCCCTCCCCCCATCATCATGCCGCCCTGGCCGTGCATCATGCCGCCACCCTGGCCGTGCATCATGCCCCCGCCCTGTCCCTGCATCATGCCCCCGCCCTGACCATGGTTCATGCCACCCGCAGCGGCGGCACCGCTGCCAGCCAGTGGCGAGTCCGGTGCGCGTGTCACCACGCCGCTGCCGGCACCTGCATCGTGAGCGCCATGCCCCGCATGGCCGGCGTGATCGTCCTGCTGTGCCCAGGCGCCACTGGCCACCAGGATGGCGAGGGTCAAGGCAGCTTTCGTCATTCTCTTCATGGGCATTCTCCTGTGTCGGTGGCTCGATTCTTCAAGCCATGAACTGAGTCTAGGCGCGGCACGGCGAGCGTCCGCATGATCGCGATCATACCTTGCGGCACTCAGTGCTGCAGGCCGAAACGCACCACGCTCTGGGCCAGATGTTCCTCGTCGCTGATGCCGGCGCGGTGCGCGGCCATGGCAATGGCGTCCTTGCCGGCCAGATAGCGCAGGCGGGGGCTGGCATCGGTGGCAGCCTCGAGGATCACTCGCGCGATGTCCACCGGCTCGGAGTAATCGACGCGTCGGGCCGGGTCCGCAAACACGGCCATGATGCTCTTGAGCGAGGCATCGTAGAGATCCAGTCCCGGCAGGGACATGACGTCCAGGGAACGCCCGGCGAAGTCTGTCTTCACCCCTCCCGGCTCCACGATCTTGACCCGCACGCCCTGGGGCGCCAGCTCGATGGCGAGGGATTCGGAAATGCCCTCCAGCGCGAACTTCGTGCCGTGGTACAGCGAATTGAACGGGAAACTCACGCGGCCACCAATGGAGGAGACATTGATGATCACGCCGCCAGTCGCGCGCAAATGCGGCAGAGCCGCCTGCATGGTCTGCACCGGGCCGAAGACATTGGTGCGGTACTGGCGTTCCAGTTGCTGCGGCGTCACCGCCTCCAGCGGGCCGAAGAGGCCGTAGCCGGCATTGTTGAGCAGCACGTCCAGCGCGCCGAAACGGGCGACGGTGGCATTCACGGCGGCGTCGATGCTGGCCTTGTCCGTGACGTCCAGCGCCTGCACCAGCACATTGGGCAGGGCTGCCAGTTCACTTTCGCGGGACGGGTCCCGCATGGTGGCAGCGACATTCCAGCCGGCCTGCTGGAACAGCAGCGCAGTGGCACGCCCGATGCCCGTGGAGGCGCCGGTGATGAGGATCGTTTTCATGGGAAAGCTCCAGTGGGTTGAAGGGGGTGCCGTGGATCAAAGCGGGTCAACTTTGCTTGATTTGTGAACACCTTGACGTCAAAGCCGGCGGCCGAGGCTATAATGCCGCCCAGTTCAATGAGCAGCATACGCCATGCGCAAGATATTTCCCTACATTCTCGTGGGCAGCCTCGGGCTGACCAGTGTCAGTCAGGCCCAGACGCTGAACATCCTCACCTGGGAGGCCTATTTCTCCGAGGGGCTGATCAGCGCCTGGGAGGCGCGCACGGGCGCCACCGTCAATCAGATCGTGTTCGACAATGACGAAGTGCGCAACAGCATGCTCGGCACTGTGCGACCAGGCACCATCGATCTGGTGACCATCGACAAGGTCTCTGCCCCCCTGTTCGGTGACCGCGGCATCCTGGTGCCGGTGGCGCAGTACAGCGGCACTGACAATCTGCGGCATCTGGAGCCACGCTGGGTGCAGAGCTGCGGCGACTTCGCCACACCGTATCTGTGGGGCACCATGGGTCTGGTCTATCGCCGCGACATCCTGCCCCGTGCTCCCGACTCCTGGCAGGCACTGCTGCAGCCCGAGGCCTCCCTGGTCGGCCACCTCGGGCTGCTCGACAACTACATCGACACGCTGGCGCCCTCGCTGATCCTGCGCAATGCCTCCATCAGCACCGAAGAAGAAGCGCTGCTCAGCCAGGTCTATGATGAGCTGCGCGCCCTGTTGCCCAGCCTGCTGACCTTCGACTATGCACTGACCTTTGTCGGCCAGCATCCACAGGCTGACGATCTGCACCTGGCACTAGGCTACAGCGGCGACGAGCGTGAGCTGAACCGCCTGTCAGGCACCGACCACTGGGCCTACGCCGTGCCCAGGGAAGGCACGGCCTTGTGGATCGACTGTCTGGCCGTGGTGGCGAACTCCAGCAATCCGGCCCTGGCCATGGATTTCCTGAACTTCATGAATGCACCGGAGCAGGCAGCAGCCAACTCCGAAGCCATCGGCATCGCGACCACCAACACAGCGGCCATGGCTCTGCAGCCGGCCAACTTCCGCGACGACCCGCTCGTGTACCCGAACGTGACGGCCGGCCAGAATTTCCAGGAATACGAGCCCATCACCCTGAACAACATCCTGATGCGCAATCGCATCACCAGTGCGCTGGTGAAACTGCATGAATCTCAGTAAGCGTTCTCTGCTGGTGATCACCCCCGTGGTGCTGCTCAGTTTCCTGGTGGCATCGCTGGTGGTGTACGAGCAGGCGCGCAATTTCGTCGAACGGCAGGAGCAGTATCGACTCAACAACGCCGTCAGCCAGCTCGCCTCGATCTTCAATCAGTACACCACCTTCACCGAAAGCTACCTGCACGCCATCACCGAGAGTCACATCTTTCACGAATACCTGCTGGCCAGCGAAGACGATTACAACGAGCTGGCGCTGGTGCGCAGCCTGGAGGACAGCTTCAGGACCTTCAGCCAGCACCGCTCCGACTACATGAGCTTTGCCATCGCGGCGCGCTATCCCGAGCCGGAGATCAGCTACTACTTCGAGTTGAGCGACAATCCCTTCAGCGTGCTGTCCGTGCCGCTGCGCGACTTCGCCTATTCGCTCTACGATGCCGAGGGCACGCAGCGCTGGGAATATCTGCAGCCCCCCGGCGAGGTAAACACCCTGGTGAAGGCGCAACTGATCGACCGCGTCACCTTTGCGGCACCCATCGCGTCCCAGCGCGACAACAGCATCGTGGTGCAGCTGGCCATCGAGCCCACCGAGTTCAATGCGGCGCGGGAGCAGTTCGAGCAGGAATTCGGCCAGCCCTTTCTGGTCAGCGACAGCCTGCAGCCCCTGCAAGGCCTCTATGCCAGTGCCCCGCTGGGCAATGACAATTTCCTGCAGATCACTCTGCCGGCGGACTACCTGCAGGCCCAGCTGCTGCCCCTGGCCGGCTGGCTGACCCTGATCAGCCTGGCGTTTGCCGTCACGGCCTCGGTCTGTCTGTACGGCTTGATGACCCGCTATGTGACCCGGCCGGTGTCCATGCTGGAAAAGGATCTCTCCGACGTCATGGCACGCAAGAGCAGCACCATTCCCGTGCGCAACACCGGCGACGACGAGATCAGCCGGCTGGCCAGCACCTTTCGCAATCTCTACGAAGACCTGTCCAGCTCCTATCAGGAAACCCAGCGCCTCATGCAGCGCGACAGCCTGACCGGCCTCTACAACCTCAGCTTCATCACGCTCACCGGCCGCACAGCGCTGGAAGAGGCCTCTCAACGGGGCGAGCAGGTGGCCTTGATGTACCTGGACCTCGACAACTTCAAGTTCGTGAACGACAAGTACGGCCACAAGTTCGGCGACGAGCTGCTGACCGCCTTCGCCCTCAGTCTGTCCGACATCGCGGTGATCCGTTCTTCCGGCTCGGAGAAAGACCGCGGCCCGCTGGTGCTGCCCGGGCGCGTGGCCGGTGACCAGTTCTGCCTGCTGATCCGGCACCCGCGCGCCATGCAGGCGGCCCGCGAGATCGCCGACATGGTCCTGAACCAGCTGGCCGACGGCCTGCATTTCGCCAAGGCCCGCTTCCCCATCAGCGCCAGCATCGGCATCGCCGTGTTTCCCACCGACGGCAATTCTCTCAGCCAGTTGATCTCCAATGCCGACACGGCCATGTACCAGGCCAAGCTGCAGGGCAAGAATCAGGCGGCCTTCTACTCCCCCGCCCTGGCACGCAAGCTGCGTCGCCGCCAGGAGATCGAGACGGCGCTGAAGGTCGTCAAGCCCGACGCGGAGTTTCGCCTGGTCTACATGCCGCTGCTGAATGTGAAGACCGGCGAGCTGGACGGCTTCGAGGCGCTGCTTCGCTGGGAGTCCCGCAAGCTGGGCACGGTGGATCCGGACGAATTCGTGCCCATCGCCGAGGCCTGCGGCGTGTTCGCCATGATCGACGAGTGGGTGATCCGCAACGGGCTTTCCAGCTACCCGGCCATCCGCGAGCTGCTGGGTCGGGACTTCAAGCTGTCGCTGAACATCTCCTCGGCTCAGCTGCAGCTGAGCAATCTCACCGAGGTGCTCGACCGCTACGCACGCCGCTTCAACATTGCGCCGGCCAATATCCAGCTGGAGATCACCGAGACGGTCAACATCGAGTTCACCAGCCACGCCAGCGCCTTTCTGCATCGGCTCTCCGAGGCAGGCTACATGCTGGCGCTGGACGACTTCGGCGCAGGGTTCACCTCCCTGCTGCGCATCGTGGAATATCCGATCAACATGGTGAAATTCGACAAGCGCTTCATTCAGCAGACGCTCAAGCGCGGCAATCGCCAGATTCTCAAGCCATTGGTGGAGCTGTGCCATTCCAACGGCATGCTGGTGACAATGGAAGGAGCCGAGTCACAGGAAGACATCGATCTGCTCAGCACCTTCGACTGCGACTACATTCAGGGCTACTACCTGGGGCAGCCGATCACGCTGGCCGAAATGGAAGACGTGCTGCACTCATTGCGCAACGCAGACGCCACCGAAGAGAGCGGCGTCAAATCAATGCGGGCGGGGTGAAGTCAGGGCAACCAGGGCAGTCGCCCCTCAGTCGTCCCTGCGGGGCATGTGACCGAGCTTGCTGGCCTTGACTGCCAGATAGCCCTTGTTGTGCGGGTTATAACCGGTGTGGATGGGCAGCCGCTCGGCGACAGCGAAACCCAGCGCTTCGACGGCTCGCACCTTGCGTGGATTGTTGGTGAGCAGGCGCACGGCGTGCACCCCGAAGTGTTCCAGCATCGGACGCACGATGGCGTACTCGCGGCCGTCGGCCAGAAAGCCCAGCTGCTCGTTCGCTTCCACCGTGTCGGCGCCGGCATCCTGCAGCGCATAGGCGCGGATCTTGTTGAGCAGACCGATGCCTCTGCCTTCCTGGCGCAGGTAGAGAATCAGGCCACGGCCTTCCCGCGCGATGTGCTGCATGGCGTACTGCAGCTGCGGGCCGCAATCGCAGCGCAGACTGAACAGCGCATCGCCCGTCAGGCACTCCGAATGAATGCGGCACAGCGCCGGTTCGCCGTTCTCCAGATCGCCCATGGCCAGCACGATGTGCTCCTTGCCGCTCTGCGGATCCTCAAAGCCATGGATCGTGAATTCGCCCCATTCCGTAGGCAGCTTCGCCCCGGCCACAAATTTTACAAGCACTGCTTCCACCCTCTTGTCACGTTGAAATTGCCGCCAGCAACTGCAGGCAGACCAGCGCCATCAGTCCTGCCAGTACATCGTCGATCATCACACCCAGCCCGCCATCGACGTTGCGATCCAGCCAGCGAATGGGCCAGGGCTTGACGATGTCGAACAGCCGGAACAGCACAAAACCAAGCACAACCCAGAGCCAGCCCGGCGGCGCCAGAAACATCGTCAGCCAGTAGCCCGTGAACTCGTCCCACACGATGCCGCCGTGGTCGTGCACGCCGATATCCCGCGCCGTCCTGCCACACAGCCACACGCCCAGGACGAAACTCGCCAGCACGAAGCCGGCATAGCCGAGCGGACTCATCGCTGGCAGCAGCAGGTACAGCGCCACGGCCATGAGTGTGCCGAAGGTGCCAGGTGCCACAGGCGCAGCGCCACTGCCGAAGCCAAAGGCGGCGAAGTGCACGGGGTTGCGCCACACCGAGCGCGGGGTCGCCGACGTGCTCTTGGTCATGCCTGCTCTCCCGCGCTGCCGAAATGGTTGTAACCGCGCACCTTCAGCGCCATGGGCTGCCCCGAACGTCGCCATTGCAGCCCGCTGCCGGGCACGATCTCGCCGATGCGGCGCACCGGCGTGCCCAGGGCAGCCAGGCGCTCTTGCACCTGGGGCAGATCCTGCGGCGGGACCGTGAAACACAATTCGTAATCATCACCACCGCCCAGCGCCAGGGCCGGACGCTGCTCCGGTGCCACCGCGGCACACAGGGCCTCGGACAGCGGCAGTTCGTCGACATCCACCCGGGCGCCCACTCCACTGGCCTGAAGGATGTGCCCCAGGTCGGAGGCGAGACCATCCGACAGATCGATGGCGGCGCTGGCAAGGTCGCGCAAGGCAAGGCCCGCCAGGACCCGTGACTGCGGCACATGAAACGCCTGCACCAGAGCCTCGCGCCAGGGCGTTGCCAGCTCCGGCCAGGCGCCGTCGCGCAGCACACGCAGGCCCGCCGCCGCATCCCCCAGGGTGCCCGTCACACAGATCACATCCCCGACCCGCGCCCCGCTGCGACGCAGTGCGGCACCGGCCGGCACCTCGCCATGCACCTGCACGCACAGACACAGCGGCCCCACCCTGCCCGCCAGCGTCGGCGCACTCGCCGTGACATCACCGCCCACCAGCGGGCAGCGATGCGCGGCAGCCACGCGGGCGAGCCCCGCGCTGAAACGCGCCAGCCACTGCGCATCGCTGTGCGGCAGACTCACTGCCAGCGTGAAGCACAGAGGCCTGGCGCCCATCGCGGCGAGGTCGCTCAGATTGACGAGCAAGGTACGCTGCCCCAACTGGAACGGATCGCAATCGGGCAGAAAGTGCACACCCTCCACCAGCATGTCCATGGAGACCGCCAGCTCACAGCCAGGGCCAGGCTGCAGCAGTGCGCAGTCATCGCCAATGGCCAGCGGCACCCCGGGCACGGCAAAGGCCAGCTCGGGGCGATTGAAATGGCGGCGGATGATGTCGAATTCGTCAGATGCCACGTGGGCGTGCCTCGGTGCCCGACCATGGGGGTCTCAGGGCAGTGCCGGCATGCCGGCGTTCAGATCTCGAGGGTGCGGATGCTGCGGGCAGCACGGTCGAGGATGCCATTGATGTAGCGGTGTCCGTCAGTGGCCCCGAAAACCTTGGCCAGCTCCACGCATTCGTTGATCACGACCTTGTAGGGCACCTCGAGGCGATGCAGCAGTTCGTACATGCCGAAGCGCAGCACCGAGAGCTCCACCGGGTCCAGCGCACTCATCTCGCGATCCAGCAGCGGCGTGAGAGCGGCGTCCAGCTCGGTCACATGAGCCACCGTGGCCGGAAACACGTCGTGAAAATAGGCCCAGTCGATCCTGCCCTGGTAATAGCCACGGAACTCGGCCTGGATCTCGTGCACCGGCGCGCCGGCCAGCTGCCACTGATACAGGGCCTGCAGGACCATGCGCCGGGCCTTCTGCCGGTCGGACAATTTCTTCTTCGGCCCTTCTTCCGCCAGCACGGGCGTGCGGGCGGACTGTGCGGGCACTGTGTCTGTCTTCATCGGGCGCCCAGCTTGCGGATGACACTGACCATTTCCAGCGCGCTCAGGGCGGCTTCGGAGCCCTTGTTGCCGGCCTTGGTGCCGGCACGCTCGATGGCCTGCTCGATGGTGTCCACCGTCAGCACACCGAAGGCCACCGGCACCTGGCTTTCCAGGCTCACGACACTCAGGCCCTTCACGCATTCACCAGCCACGTATTCGAAGTGCGGCGTGCCCCCCCGAATCACCGCGCCCAGAGCGATGACCGCATCGAACTGGCCACTGGCCAGCACATGGCGGGTAAGCACAGGCAGCTCCCAGGCACCGGGGGCGCGCACCAGCGTGATGTCGGCGTCCTTGACGCCGTGACGGCGCAGTGTGTCGAGGGCACCTTCCACCAGCTTGTCGACGACAAAGCTGTTGAAGCGGGCCACCACCAGGGCATAACGCGCGGAGGCGCCCTGGAAATCTCCTTCGATGGTCTTGATCGTGCTCATGGGGCATTCACCTTGTGGTTGATCGGGGTTCTCTCGCTCGCGGGCGCTCAGGGCGCTGCCGCCGCGGTCGGGGGTTGAAAATTCTCGTCATAAGGCACGAACTCCACGACCTCCAGGTCGAAGCCGGAGATGGCATGGAAGCGGGCCGGGTAGCTCAACAGGCGCATCTTGCCGACGCCCAGGTCGCGCAGGATCTGCGAGCCTGTGCCGATGGTCAGGTCATTGCCCTTGCGGTTCAGACGCGGGGCACCGCTCTCAGTGCCGAACGCCTTGTCCAGGGTGGTGCTGATGTCCTCGGCATATTCGTCGCCGGATAGTAACACAGCCACTCCGCGGCCTTCCCGGGCAATGCGCTCCAGGGCCGCGCTGAAGGACCAGCTCGGCCAGGCCGGGTTCACCACGTCGCACACATCGCGCAGGGTATTGGCAATGTGCACACGCACCAGTGTCGGCTCGTCCGGGCTGACGCTGCCCAGGGTGAAGGCCAGATGCGGTCCGCCCAGGATGGTGTCGGTGAAGGTGTGCATGACGAACTCGCCGTGTTCGGTATGCACGACACGCGAGGCCTTGCGCGTCACTGTGCGCTCGTTGGCGATGCGGTAATGGATCAGGTCGACGATGGTGCCGATCTTCAGGCCGTGCTTCTGCGCGAAGACTTCCAGGTCCGGCCGCCGGGCCATGGTGCCGTCCTCGTTCATGATCTCGACGATGGCGGCTGCGGGCGTGAAGCCGGCCAGGCGGGCCAGATCACAGCCGGCCTCGGTGTGGCCGGCGCGCTGCAGCACACCGCCCGGCTGGGCCATGATGGGAAATACATGCCCGGGCTGCACGATGTCTTCCGGGCGGGTGTCGCGGGCAACAGCCACCTGGATGGTGCGGGCGCGATCGGCGGCGGAAATGCCAGTGGTCACGCCGGTGGCCGCCTCGATGGAAGCCGTGAAGTTGGTGTGAAACTGGGTCTTGTTCTTGTTCACCATGGGGCCGAGGTTGAGGTACTCGCAGCGCTCCCGGCTCAGGGTCAGACAGATCAGCCCGCGCGCATGGGTGGCCATGAAGTTGATGTCCTCGGTGCGCACACGTTCAGCGGCAATCACCAGATCGCCTTCGTTCTCGCGATCCTCGTCATCCATGAGGATGACCATGCGGCCCTGACGGATGTCTTCGATGATCTCTTCTACGGTGTTCAGTTTCATTTACAGGAATCCCTGGGCTGCGAGAAAGGCGCGGGTCAGTGTGCCCGCCTTGCTGTCGTGTTCTTCGGCGGCGTGGTCGCCCTGCATCAGGCGTTCCAGATAACGTGCGATCAGATCCACCTCCAGGTTCACCTTCTGCCCCTCGCGGTAGTCCTGAAGGATGGTCTGGGCCTGGGTGTGCGGAATCACGTTGATGCTGAAGGTGGCGCCATTGACCGTGTTCACGGTCAGGCTGGTGCCATCGATGCAGATGGAACCTTTCTGCGCGATGTAGCGGGCCAGCGCGGCGGGCGCGCGAAAATCCATGCGGATGCTGGCGCCATCAGGACGGCGCGCGAGCAATTCCCCCACACCGTCCACATGGCCGCTGACGATATGACCGCCCAGCCGCTTCACCGGCGTCAGGGCCTTTTCCAGGTTCACGCGGCTGCCGCTGTGCAGGCCGTGCAGGGTCGTGAGCTGCATGGTTTCGTTGGAGACATCGGCATCAAAGCTGTGCGCGCCCAGGCGCGTGACAGTCAGGCACACGCCGTTCACCGCGATGCTGTCACCCAGCACGACATCAGCAAAATCCAGGGTCTCGCTGCGCACGCGCAGACGCCATTCACCGCCCTGCAGTTGCAGGGAGTCCACGGTGCCCAGCGCTTCGATGATTCCGGTAAACATCTCGATTCTCCGCCTCAGTGGGAACGCGGACGGGCGGTGACGCGCAAGTCAGCGTCGATGGTCGTCACGTCCACGATGTCCAGTGCAATCTGGTCCGCCATGTGCTGCAGGCCGCTCAGCCGCAGCAGCGGCATGGCATCGCTGCCCAGGAATTTCGCGCCGATGTAGACAATGACTTCGTCGACAAGCCCGGCCTGCACCAGGGCGCCGCTCAGCGTGGGGCCGGCTTCCAGCAGCACTTCGTTGCACTGGTAGTCCTGGGCCAGACACTGCATCGCCGTGCGCAGGTCCACCCGGCCGGCGCGGTCGGCGGCCAGTTGCCGCACCTCGACGCCAGGCAGCGCAAACGGTGCAGCGTCGGCACTGGCAGTGAGCACCAGCACCTCGCCGGGAAGCTGCAGCAGGCGGGCCGTTGCCGGCGTGCGCAGCGCGGAGTCGAGGATCACCCGGCGCGGCTGCCGCAGCGTTGACGGCTCGGCGGCGACGCCCTGTGCATCCACGCGGACATTGAGCGCGGGATCATCCTGCAGCACCGTGTTCACGCCAGTCAGCACGGCACAGGACTCGGCCCGCAGGCGCTGCACATCGGCGCGCGCGGCCGGCCCGGTGATCCACTGGCTCTCGCCCGACGCCATGGCGGTGCGGCCATCCAGACTCATGGCCAGCTTGCAGCGCACATAGGGCAGGCCCTGTTCCATGCGCTTGATGAAGCCGCGGTTGAGCTGACGTGCCTGGGCCTCCAGCAAGGGCCCGCTCACCTCGATGCCTGCGGCGCGCAGGGCCTGCACACCCTTGCCGGCGACGAGAGGATTCGGGTCGGGCATGGCATACACCACCTCGGCCACGCCGGCGGCGATCAAGGCCTGGGTGCAGGGCGGCGTGCGTCCGAAGTGACAGCAGGGCTCCAGCGACACATAGGCCGTGGCCCCCCGCGCCCGCTCTCCCGCCGCCAGCAGGGCATTGACCTCGGCATGGTGCTCGCCCGGCTTTTCATGCAGCCCCACTCCCACGATCTCGCCATCGCGCACGAGCACGCAGCCCACGCGCGGATTCGGCGAGGTGGAAGACACCCTGGCCGCCGCCGCGAAGGCGAGATTCATGTAATCCTCAGGCTGCTTGTTCATCTGGGAAGTCCGGACACTCAGTTGTCGTTGGCCAGACGGTCGATCTCGGCACGGAACTCGTTCAGGTCCTTGAAGCTGCGGTAGACCGAGGCGAAGCGCACATAGGCCACTTCGTCGAGCTGTCGCAGTTCCTGCATCACCTGCTCACCGACGATGCGCGAAGGCACTTCGCGCTCGCCCGTGGCCCGCAGATGGTTCTTGATGCGGTTTATGGCCTCGTCCACCCGTTCGATGCTCACAGGCCGCTTTTCCAGCGCCTTGAGCAGGCCGGCATGCAGCTTGTTCTCGTCGAAGGGCTCGCGATTGCCGTTCTGCTTGATGATGCGGGGCATCACCAGTTCCGCCGTCTCGTAGGTGGTGAAGCGTTCGGCGCAGGTGATGCACTCACGCCGACGTCGCACCTGATTGCCTTCGGCCACCAGACGCGAGTCGATCACCTTGGTATCCAGGGCGTTGCAGAACGGACACTGCATGGAGGGCTCCGGGCCGCAGCCGCGTTACTTGCCGTATACCGGGAAACGCTCGCACAGCGCGATGACCTTGCGCTGCACCTCGGCCACCACGGACTCGTCGCCCATCTTGTCGAGAATGTCGCAGATCCAGCCGGCCAGGGCCGTCACTTCAGCTTCCTTGAAGCCACGGCGGGTGGCCGCCGGCGAGCCGATGCGCAGGCCGCTGGTGACGAACGGTGGCAGCGGATCACGCGGCACGGCGTTCTTGTTCACGGTGATGTTGGCACGGCCCAGCGCGGCGTCCGCGTCCTTGCCGGTGATGCCCTGCTTGACCAGGCTGAGCAGGAACAGGTGATCGTCGGTGCCACCGGACACCACTTCGAAGCCGCGAGCGATGAAGGTGTTCGCCATGGCCTGGGCATTCTTCACGACCTGCTGCTGATAGGCCTTGAACTCGGGGCTCATGGCTTCCTTGAAGCAGACGGCCTTGGCGGCGATCACATGCATCAGCGGGCCGCCCTGGCTCTCGGGGAACACGGCGAAATTGAGCTTCTTCTCCAGCTCCGGGTTGGCCTTCGCCAGAATGATGCCGCCACGCGGCCCGCCCAGAGTCTTGTGGGTGGTGGAGGTGGTGACGTCGGCGATCTGCACCGGGTTCGGGTAGACACCTGCGGCCACCAGACCGGCAACGTGGGCCATGTCCACCAGGAAGTAGGCACCCACCTTGTCGGCGATGGTGCGGAAACGCTGCCAGTCGACGACGCGGGAATAGGCGGAGAAACCGGCCACGATCATGCGCGGCTTGTGCTCCAGGGCGAGGGCTTCCACCTGATCGTAGTCGATCTCGCCTGTGACGCTGTTCAGGCCGTACTGCACGGCCTTGTAGATGCGGCCGGAGAAGCTGACGCTGGCGCCGTGGGTGAGGTGACCGCCATCGGCCAGGCTCATGCCGAGCACGGTGTCACCCGGCTTGAGCAGCGCCATGTAGACGGCGGCGTTGGCCTGAGAACCGGAATGGGGCTGCACGTTGGCGTAGTCCGCGCCGAACAGGGCCTTGGCGCGCTCGATGGCCAGCGTTTCCACCACATCGACATGCTCGCAGCCGCCGTAGTAGCGCTTGCCCGGGTAGCCCTCGGCGTACTTGTTGGTCAGCACGGAGCCCTGCGCTTCCATGACGCGCGGGCTGGCGTAGTTCTCGGACGCGATGAGTTCGATGTGATGCTCCTGACGCTCCGCTTCCGCCTCGATGGCGGCACTGAGTTCAGGATCGAAGGTCGCAATGGTCATTTCACGGCTAAACATGCATTTCCCCCAGGGGTGGCCAAGTTTCAATTGCGCGGCATTTTACTGCATGCGGCTGCCGCCGGCACTCAGAAAGTGCTCAGTCCGGCATTCACCCCGCACTTGCGACAGACACAGGCAGGATCACGGCAGCACCGGCCTTGTGCCATAATGCCGCCCGCCTCCATCCCAGTTCAGGAATTCTTCTATGGCCCAGTTCGTCTACACCATGCATCGCGTCGGCAAGGTCGTCCCGCCCAAGCGCGAGATCCTCAAGGACATCTCCCTGTCATTCTTCCCTGGCGCCAAGATCGGCGTGCTCGGCCTGAACGGTTCCGGCAAGTCCTCGCTGCTGCGCATCATGGCGGGCATCGACAAGGACCATCATGGCGAGGCCCGCGCCCAGACCGGCATCAACATCGGCTACCTGCCCCAGGAGCCGGCCCTGAACCCCGAGAAGGACGTGCGCGGCAATGTCGAGGAGGCCATGGGCCCGATCCTCAAGCTGATCGAGGAATTCAACGCCATCAGCGACCGCTTCGCCGAGCCGATGAGCGACGACGAGATGAACGCGCTGCTGGAGCAGCAGGGCGAACTGCAGAACGCCATCGACGCCGCCGAGGGCTGGGATCTGGAGCGCAAGCTCGAGATCGCCGCCGATGCCCTGCGCCTGCCGCCGTGGGATGCCGAGGTAGGCAATCTCTCGGGCGGTGAGAAGCGCCGGGTGGCACTGTGCCGCCTGCTGCTCTCCAACCCCGACATGCTGCTGCTGGACGAGCCCACCAACCACCTGGACGCCGAGAGTGTGGCCTGGCTCGAGCGCTTCCTGCAGGAATACCCCGGCACCGTCGTGGCGATCACCCACGACCGCTACTTCCTCGACAATGCCGCCGGCTGGATTCTGGAGCTGGACCGTGGCCATGGCATTCCCTACGAGGGCAACTACACCACCTGGCTGGAGACCAAGGAGCAGCGTCTCGCCACCGAGGCCCGCCAGGAAGCCGCGCGCGAGCGCACGATCAAGTCCGAACTGGAATGGGTGCGCGCCAATCCCAAGGGCCGACAGGCCAAGAGCAAGGCCCGCCTGGCGCGTTTCGAGGAACTGAACTCCCAGGAATTCCAGAAGCGCAACGAGACCACCGAGCTGTACATTCCGCCGGGCCCGCGCCTGGGGGACGTGGTCATCGAGGTCAACAATCTGTGCAAGGGCTTCGGCGACCGCACCCTGATCGACAACCTCAGCTTCAGCATCCCCAAGGGCAGCATCGTCGGCATCATCGGCGGCAACGGCGCGGGCAAGACCACCTTCCTGCGCATGCTGGTGGGTCAGGAGCAGCCGGACAGCGGCAGCATCCGCCTGGGCGAGACCGTGGAGCTGGCCTACGTGGACCAGAGCCGCGACGCGCTCAATGGCAATGCCACGGTGTGGGAGGAGATCTCCGACGGCCTGGACGTGCTGCAGATCGGCCGCTACGAAGTGCAGTCGCGCTCCTATGCCAGCCGTTTCAATTTCCGCGGCAGCGATCAGCAGAAGTTCGTGAAGGACCTTTCCGGCGGTGAACGCAACCGCCTGCACCTGGCCAAGCTGCTCAAGCGCGGCGCCAATGTGCTGCTGCTGGACGAACCGACCAACGACCTGGACGTGGAAACCCTGCGCGCGCTGGAGGAAGGCCTGCTGAACTTCCCGGGCAACGTGATCGTGGTGTCTCACGACCGCTGGTTCCTCGACCGTCTGTGCACCCACATCCTGGCCTTCGAAGGCAACAGCCAGGTGGTGTTCCACGAAGGCAACTACAGTGACTACGAGGCGGATCGAAAGAAGCGCCTGGGCGAGAGCGCGGGGCCGACCCGCATCAAGTACAAGCGTCTGAGCTGAAACGGCGCGGGGCTGCTCACAGCCCCAGTTGTTCCCGCAGCTTCTGCATGCGCGCGTGATTCTCCTCGCCACTGAGGGGCTGCGGCACGCTGCGCGGCAGAGCCGGCGGCGCGGCCACCTCCAGCGGCTCGCCCCGCAGCGCCCGCTGACACAGCACGTGATAGTGGTATTCAAACAGCGGCAGCACCTTGTCCTCCGGTTCGCTCGCCAGCAGGAACCAGCCCGTGGCTCGGCCCGCCAGATAGACCGCCGGGTGAGACCACGGCGCCTGGGCCTTGGGCGACTCAGCGCGACAGGCTTCGTCATAGGCCTGACGCGCCGTCGGCAGCCCGAACAGGGCAGGACCTTCCTCGCAGGCCCGCACCACCACCGAGACCGTCGGCAGATAATCGTGGGTCTTCACCACATGGCGGGCCGCCGCCACGATCTGCGC
>Ga0255182_1000231_pt1 | contig 45485 bp, 41 predicted proteins | sample Atl_UVDOM_RepA_8_FD_188420 | JGI IMG/M metagenome (GOLD analysis project Ga0255182, IMG submission 188420) | Freshwater microbial communities from Altamaha River, Georgia, United States - Atl_UVDOM_RepA_8d | ecosystem: Environmental > Aquatic > Freshwater > River | place: USA: Georgia...
CTGTGCATCGGTCGAATCGCGTCCGGGGAACGCCGCGAGGGTTCGCCCGTGCGGGAAGCGACCGCACCCACCTCTCTAGTGTGGTTCCTGCATGTCCGGCCAACAAGACGGGCTTTTGAAGCCGCTTCCCCACCGGCCTGGCACCGGTTGGCCGAGTGGGGGAACCGCTGGGGTGCAGGGCCGGAACAACGCCTGCGCTCGCTTGCGTGCTTGACCGATGCCGTGACCCACGAGCGGTGCGGTGGTCTGGTCGTCACCGCTCCGCGGCGGCTCAACGCGCGACCCGAAAGCACCAGTTGTCGACCGCCCCGGAGCCGGCGGTGTCGGTCACGGTCACGAACAGCCGGTAGGCGCCAGGCGTGGTCGGTGCCAGTACCTCGGCCCGTCCGTCGGCATCGAGCGGCCGCACCGCACCGGGCATGGCGTCGGGTCGCCGCTCGGCATCGCCGCCCTCCTTGCGATCGGTGCTCTCGGCCACGACTTCGTATCGGTATGCCAGCGGCTGCCCCTCGGGATCTTCGTAATGGACGCGGACGAGCGCGCGGCCGCCCGGCCGGAGGGTCGCGTTTGCGAGCGGGACATCGGCCTCCTTGAGCACGGGCGCACGATCCGTGGGCCAGCGACCCGTCCAGGCCCGCGCGATCGCGTCGACGCGGGGAGTCTTCTCGCCGCCGGGCAGGAGCATGCCGAACCAACTCGACGTCGCCTCCTGCTTGTGGCCCCAGAGAAACACGTAACCACCGAGGCATTGCCGCTCGTCCGCCGTGATCGCGCGGTGGGCCGTGTAGGTGAGGCCGGCCTTCTCACGGCTCGTCGGCTCGATCGGCGCCTTCCAGGGGGTGAGCGGCACTTCCCACGGGCCTGGCAGTCCGTACTCCGTGATGCAATAAGGCTTCGTCCAGCCGTGATCACGCAGCGTCTTGCCGACGGCCGCCGCGCCGGCATAGGCGTTGACGCCCAGCAGGTCGATGTCCGGGGCGTGCGCGAGGATCGCGGCGATCTTCGCCGGGTTGACGTTGGCCACGACCGGCATCACAGGATGGTGCGGGTCGAGTCGCTTCACGCGGCGGGCGAGCTCATTCACCTCCCGCCAGACGGCGGCGCTCGCCCCGTCGCCCGTCGGGCCTTCCATCTCGTTTCCGAGCCCCCAGAACAGCACGGCCGGATGGTTCCGGTAGCGGCTCACGGCCTCCTCGACGGCGGCCCGCTGCCGCTCCACCTGCGGCCGGTCGCCGTAGTCGAAGCCGTGCCGCTCATGGCCGAGCCAGAGGCCCACGGTGACCGTCAGGCCATGATGCGCCGCCGTATCGAGGAGCGGACGGCCTTCGACCTGCCGGCTGCACGACTCGATGCCCCAGGTGCGGATGCCGGTGCCGCCGCAGGCCGCCACGAGGTCGAGCCGTTCCTCGCCACCGGCGCCTCGCAGCGCGAACGGCTGACCGCCACGTTCGATGCGGTAGCCGTCCGCCGCCGAGCCGCGAATCGCCACCGCGACCGGCCCCCGGACGGGCTCGGCTGCCGGGGCGGACACGGCGGCCGAGACAACGGCCACCGCGGAAGCGAGCACGGCCGCGGGCGCCACCAGCTGCGGCGAAGGGCGGCGGTCACTTCGCATCGAGCACCGCATCGAAATCGAGAAGGTCGAGGCGGCCGGCGGCGGCCTCGGCGGGCCTCCAGAACCAGCCTTTCGGGTCCCAGCACTGGGCGAAGCGGTAGGAAGTCGTCAGTGTCTTGTACGCGGCGGCCGCCTCGGTCTTGCGTCCCTGCTTTTCAAAGGCCTGCCCTTCGATGAAGCAGCAGGTGCCGACGTCGTTGAGGGCCCAGGCGCCGTGCGCCTTGTCGGCCGGGAGGAAGTCGGTCAGACCGCCCTGCTGCTTGCCGGCTTCCGCCGCATACAGTTCGCGGCACTTCCCCACGAATACGCCGACCTTGTCGAAGTCGCCGGCGGCGAGCGCCTGCCAGGCCTTGCCGGTGAGCGTCGCCGAAGTGAAGTCACCGAAGTCCTCGGCCGCGGGGGCGGTCGCCATCGCCGCCAGCCAGCCGCCCACGGTCAGCGCCATCGCGATTCCGCGCATCGTTCAGGTCCTTGCGGGGTGAGATGTCGTGCGTGCCGACCGTGACCGCGGTCAAGCGGGAAGGTCGCTCAAAACATAGCACGACTGCCCTAAACTGTCCGTGGACAAAGTCATCCATGCCCTTTGTCCACTCGGTCGACCGGGGGAAACGCCGAGGGTTTCCACGGTCGATGAACGTCGCGTCCTGCTCCTGCAGACTTGTTCCACAGTCTGTTAGGCCCGCGCCCCTCCGTCACCTCCCGCCCGGCAGCCGCTGGCCGTCCGCGAGCAGCCGCTGGCGCAGTTGCTCGTAGGGCACCGCCTGTACCGGGCCGTCGACGCGGATCGCCAGTGCCGCGGCCGTCGCCGCCGACTGGCCCAGGATCATGAAGACCGGCTCCATGCGGATGCTGCCGTAGGCGATGTGGCTCGCCGACAGGCAGACCGGCACGAGCAGGTTCGTGCACTCCGCTGCCCGCGGCACGAGGCAGCCGTAGCCGATGCCGTAGGGCTCGGGGGCATGGACGCCGATGTCGCCCTCGTTTTGGACGCGGGCCGGCCGGCCACCGGCGGCCGGCTCGACGTAGCGGCGGACGTTGTGCGAATCGAGCGTGTAGGAGCCCATGCCCACCGGGCGATCGACCGGCCGCTGCGACAGGGTCTCGTGCTCGGTCATGACCGACTCGCCGCGCATCCGCCGGGCCTCGCGCACATAGAGCTGATGCGGCCAGTGGCCGTTGTCGAGAAACTCGTCCCTGGCCAGCCCCCACTCGTTCATCTTCCGGCGGATCTCCTCCGGCACCCGCTCGTCGTGGCAGAGGAACCACATCAGCCCCTGCTGGTAGGCCTCGTGCTCGCGGACGATCTCCCGCCGCCGCTCGTACGAGGCTTCGGGGTAGTCGTAGTTCATGCCGATGTTGTCGGTGCTGAACGGGCCGTGGTTGTTGGTGTCGGTCTTGCCGTTCGGGATCGGGTCGAACTTGCGGAACACCTCCCGCCAGCCGGCGGCGAACGTGCGGGCGAGCAGTTCGTACTGCGCCGGGTCGTAGCCGGCGGGCTTCGGGAAGGGCACCCGGTTCTCGGGCACGTTCGTCAGGCACATGCGAAAGCAGTAGGCCTGCACCCGCCGGTCCTCCGCGCCACGGACGCCCGGAGGATCGGCGGAGATCCGCGGCAGCAGGCCGCTCGCCGGATCGCCCGGCACGCGATAGGGATCGACGACATCCTTGAAGAAATGTGCGTGGTGGAGCACCCCCACCTGGTTGCCGTTGTAGTGCTCGCCGTAGGTGGCGTTGCTCTCGCGGCCCACGTGATAGGACACCCCTGCCGCCGCCATCAGGTCGCCCTCGTACGTGGCGTCGATGAACATGCGGCCCGCGAACCGGCGGGCCGGCCGGTCGTCCTCGGCCAGCGTGGTGATCGACACGATCCGCGGCCCGCCTGCCGAGGCCTTGTCGACCTCGACGCCCCGCTCGCGGTCGAGCCGGGCGCCGCGGACAAGCTCCGCTCCCGATTCCACGATCCACGCATCAAAGATCGCCTCCGCCACATGCGGCTCGAAGAGCCACATCGTCGCCGTTCCATCCTCGTCCTCGCCGACGCCCTGGCCGCGTGTCTTGAGCGCCTCCCGCGGCCGCCACTTCCAGGCCGCGTCGGCGGCATAGTGACGGTGGACGCGACGGTAGAACTCCCGCGCGAGCCCGCCGATCGAGCCGGTGTTGCCGCTGTCGGTGTAGCCCAAGCCCCCGCTCGAGAGTCCGCCCAGATGTCCGTCGGGGGAGACGACGACGACCCCGAGCCCCATGGTCCGCGCCTGCACCGCCGCGACGACCGCCGCGCTCGTGCCGCCGTAGATGACGAGGTCGCGAGTTTCCGTCGGGGGGAGGGCGGGCTCCGCGCTGCCTCCGGCCGGGAGGCCGGCTCCAACGCAGCAGATCAAGAGGATGATGGATCGGGGCATGGGAGTTTCCGGGAAGGGCCCGAGGGATGGCGGCGTGGGCAGGATCGCAGCGAACCCGGGGGGCGTGCAACCATCCCTTGGGCCGCCAGGCGGGTGGCGGATCGGTTTGACCGTCGGCACGCGAGCGGGGTAGGGTCGGAGCCATGCCGGAATCCGCGTCCTCGCCGCCGCCCCGCCCCGCCGCCGCCCCGCCCGCCGGCGGGGGCGATGCGACCGTGATAGCGGGTCGGGCGGCCGAAGCGGGCCGATCCACGTCGATCGCCGAGATCGGCCGGCTGCTCGAAGGCCACTCGCTCGGCCCCTACCGGCTCGACCGCTTCGTGGGGGGCGGCGGCATGGGGGCCGTGTTCCGTGCGCTCGACACCACGCTCGACCGGGTCGTCGCCGTGAAGGTGCTGTCGCGGCAGCAATCCAACGACGAGGACATGCTGCGGCGGTTCCGCAACGAGGCCCAATCCGCCGCCCGCCTCGATCACGAGAACATCGGCCGGGTGCATGCCGTCGGCTCCGACGACGGCTGGCACTACATCGTGTTCGAGTTCATCGAGGGCACCAACCTCCGTGACGTCGTGCAGGCCGAGGGACCGTTCGATCTGGCGCGGACGATCGACGTGGCGATCCAGGTCGCCGAGGCGCTCGAGCACGCCTCCGACCGCGACGTGGTCCACCGCGACATCAAGCCGTCGAACATCATCATCACACCGGCCGGCAGGGCGCGGGTGGTGGACATGGGATTGGCCCGCCTCCATCACATGGCGGGCGATCAGGATCTCACCGTCAGCGGCGTGACGCTGGGCACGTTCGACTACATCTCGCCGGAACAGGCCCGCGACCCGCGGTCCGCCGACGTCCGCAGCGATCTCTACTCGCTCGGCTGCACCATCTTCTTCATGCTCACGGGCCGGCCGCCCTTCGCGGAGGGAACGATGGTGCAGAAGCTCCTGCAGCACCAGCAGGCCCCGCCGCCGGCGATCGAGTCGCTGCGGCCGGACGTGCCGCGGCGGTTCGGGGCGGTTCTCGGCCGGCTCATGGAGAAGGAGCCGGCCGACCGGTATCAACGGCCCGCCGACCTCATCGCCGATCTGGTCGCGGTGGCGGATGATCTCGGGATCGAGGTCGCGGGCCCGAGGGCGGCGGCTCCGCCCGGTGCCGGTCCGACACCGCCCGCCCGGAGCCGACACCTGCCGTGGCTGGTGTCGGTCGCGGGGCTCTGCGTCGTCGTGGGAACGCTCTGGTGGCGGGCGAGCGCCGCCGGGCGACGTCCCGCGACGGACGGGCCGGCCGCCCTGACGGGTGTCGCGGCGGGGCCGGAGGCGACGCCGGCCGCGGAGCCGCCGTCCGCCCCGGTGCCGCGGACCTGGCGGGTCGTCGACGCTCCGGAGGTGGATGCCGATTGCGGCACGGTGGGCGCCGCGGTGCGCCAGGCATCGGACGGCGACGTCATCGAGATCGCCTGCGCGGAGCCGCGCGACAACGGCCCGTTCATCATCGAAGGCAAGCGGCTCACCATCCGCGCGGCAGATGGCTTCGACCCGCTCGTGCGCTGCCCCGAGGCGGCGCTGGCCGCCAGGGACGGCGCCTGGTGTACGATCGTGTCGGGCACGCTCGTCGTCCAGCGAGTCGCCTTCAGGCTCGCCGGCGGGGCGTCCGGCGTCGTGAGGCCGGCCATCTTCTGCCTCCGGGGGGCCACGACACTCGACTGCGAGGATGTCGCGTTCGCCACGGCGGGGGACGCCACGGCGGCGGTGTGGGTCCGCGCGGAACGGCAGGGAGGCGAGCGGCAGGAGGTGCGGATGGCCGAGACACGGGCCGATGGCGGCGCGGCGGTGCTCGAGTCGCAAGGGGGGGGAGGGCTCGACCTTTTCTGGTCCGGCGGGACGGTCGTGACGCCGGGCCGATTTCTCGTGGCGGAAGGGGCGGAACGCCAGGGAACCGTCGCGGGCCGGATCCGCATGTCGCTCGAGGATGGGCTGTTCGCCTGTGGCGACGGCTTCGCGGCCTTGCTGGACTCGCCGTCGCTGCCGTTGGCCCCGCGGTTGAGCGTCCTGGCGAAGTCCTGTCGCTTCCTCGTCCCGGATGGCCGCCCGGTGCTCCTGCAGGCGGGCGTCGGCGATGCGGAGGCCTATCGACCGGCGGTCGAATGGATCGACGCCGCGAGCCGTTACGAGGGAAGCGGCGTGCTCCGGCGGGTCGACGGGGCCGCGGAGCGGTTCGAGATCGACTTCGCCTCCCACGCTCAGGCTCTCGACCACGAGTCGCGCATCATGGAATGGCCGGACGCCGGCGGTCGCCGCGAGGACTGAGCCCCGCGCCGTCCCTGCCGGTTGTTTTCTTGACGGGGCCGCCGCCGACAGGTCTAGTAGTGGGGGTTCCCGGCATCGGTTCCGGGATGGATCGACTCTGTCGGTGTGAGTCACCTTGGAGAGCAGCGATGTCTTGCAGGATGTCTGGCAGCAGGTTCGCGGTGGTGGCCGGTGCGTGCGTGGCACTGGCCTGCGGGGCTTCGGCCCGTGAGGCCTTCGCGATCAAGCAGTTCTTCGACGAGTTCAAGGCGATGTATGTGAAGCCCGACAGCAGCGACGCCGCGGAGAAGGCGCTCGTCGCGGAGGTCGACTCGGCCAAGTGCAACGTCTGCCACACCGGCTCGAGCAAGAAGGAGCGCAACGCCTACGGCAACGCCCTCGCCGAGCGGCTCGACAAGAAGGAAGACGCCAAGAACGTCGAGAAGATCAAGAAGGCCCTCGAGGAGGTCGCCGCGCTCCCCAGCGACCCCGCCAAGGCCGACGCACCGACCTTCGGCGCGCTCATCAAGTCCGGCAAGCTGCCCGGCGGCAAGTAAGCCGCCGCGCGTCTCTGATCGACGACTTTTCAGCCGGTCGCATCGGCGCGGCTGTCAGTGGGCTGTCCGGCAGCCTCGAGGATCAGTGCCTCGAGGGCCGGGCAGCCCGCGATCTTTTCCGCCTGGTCTGCGGGAGCGAAGATCCGCACGCGCTTGACGATGTCGTCGAACTGCTCGTGGGCCAGGCTGCGCACGACCGGCGACAACCGCTCGAGGGGCAGCCACTCGTGTCGGGCGCCGTCTTCGCGGGGGGGCGACGGCGACGGAGACCGGGGGTTCGAGCCCCGCACGGACAACCGAAACTCCACCTCGCGCTCTGCGGGAGGCGCATCGATGAGCAGTTCGTCGGGACGGATCGTCGCGCCGGTCGTCCGCGCGACCGCCTCGGCCAGGCGGGCGGCGACGGCCACCGTGTCGCCGTAGCCACGGCCGGCCAGCGCCGCATGAAGCTCCCGGTGTCCGAGCGCGTCGAACGACACCACCCGCTTGAAGAGCCGCCGGTGCGGCCCGAAGATCCCCTCCACGAGCGCCGCGGCGGGGGTACCCGCCGCCGCCTCCCGCACCGTCGCGATGAAGGCGGGATCGTCGAGCCGGATCAGCCGCGCCGGGTCGAGCCTCTGGTCGAGCAGCCAGATCGCCCGCTGCAGCATGGCCGTGGCGGAACGGACCGCGTGGTGCCAGTAGACCTCGCTGAACATCACGTACCGCGCGAAGACGAGCATCTCCGCAGCCGTCCGGCCCTTGTCGGTGATGGCGAGCGCCGCGGCATCACGGTCCAGGCACAGGCTCGCGAGGAGCCGCTCCTCGTCGAAGTGCCGGCCGTACGGGACGCCCGCGTGGAGGCTGTCGCGGCCCAGGTAGTCCATCTTGTCGACGTCGACCGGGCCCGACAGGAGCGAGTGGAGGATGCGGCCGGCCGGATCGGCGGCCGTGCCGGTGATGAGCGACGCGATCCGCTCCGGCCGCAGGCCGAAGGCGTCCGCGAGCACGGCGGCCGGCTCGCCCTGCGAGAGCGCGGGAAGGACGCGGCTTTCGTGCCGGGGGAAACTCGCCAGCCCCACGTCCTCGATGGCGTGGCAGAACGGCCAGTGTCCGATGTCGTGCACGAGCGCCGCCACCACGAAGGCCGCGGCATCGTGCTCGTCGACCAGGGCGGCGAACCGTGGTTCGTGCCGCAGCCGGGCCAGGAAGGCGAGCGCCAGCCGATAGACGCCCAGCGAGTGTTCGAGGCGGGAATGGACGGCCCCGGGGTAGACCAGCGCCACCAGCCCGAGCTGGCTCACGCGGCCCAGCCGCCGCATCTCGGCCGTGTCGATGAGCCTTCTCACCCGGTCGGTCAGCGGCACGGTGACGCCGGGCGGCACGCGGATGCCCTCCCCGTGCGACTCGAAGGCCACCAGTTCGGGCAGGCTCGACAGGGGCATGGTGTCTCCGTGCCGGGGTGCGCTCAGATCGGCATGAACCCGGCCAGCCAGCGGAGCAGCGCCGTGAAGAGCAGGTAGAGCGAAAAGTGCGTGACTCCCATCCCCCAATCCAGGTCGAACGCCGCGAGTGCCGCGAGCGCCCCGGCCAGGAAGAAGGGAGGCCCCAGATAGACCCAGGGCCACATGTCGCCGCTGAGTTCCGCGGGCAGGAATCCCTTGACGAACCAGAGCGCCGCATACACGAGCCCGCAGGCCAGCGAACGCACGAGGAGGGAGCGGCCCCTGTAGGGCTCGAGGTCACGATTCCGGACGATCTCGTAGCCCACCCACGCGCAGGGCGGCCCGACGAGCGCCGCGGCCGTCGCCAGAAGCCATCCCGGGGCCAGTGCCGGCCCCCAGGCGACCCGCGACAGGACGGCCAGCGCGACCGCCGCCACGGCCCCGACGGCGACCGCGACGTAGGCGGCGGCGGGAATCGGGTGCTCTTCGAAGACGATCGGCACCGCGGGCACCCTGCCGGCGCGGACGGCCGTATCCTCGGCGCCATGGATCGTCACCTCCTTCGCGGCGGTGGCCGGCACGGTGATCGCGGTCTTGCACTTCGGGCAGGGGCCGGTGCGGCCGGCGAACTTGTCGCTGACGGTGAACGTGGCCCGACAGCCCGGGCAGATGACTTGGATGGCCATGGACGCGTTCCGGGACCACGGACGGAGGAATGCCGCACGGACGGCCGGCTCGGGCTCGAGGCCCGCGGGCGACCGCCCCGCGAAAGTTTCAGAGGTGTGCCATGTGCCGTCAAGCCGCGGGCCCATCGGCCGATCGGCCGGCCGCGTGGCCGTTCGATACCGCGCCCGGCTACACTGCGTGGACGGCGCGTCCGCTTCCGAACATCTTCGCCCGCCCCCCGATGACCCACGACCCCCAAGTCCACGATCCCCACGTCCTCGATCCGCGGAAAGCGGACGGCCCGGCCGCTGCGGGAAAGATCGTCTTCCACTGCGCCAACGGCCATCGCATCGAGGCGCCCGCGACGGGCGCCGGCAAACGTGGCAAGTGCTCGAAGTGCGGCGTCGAGGTGATGATTCCGGCTGCCGAGGTCGCGACACCGCCCGGACCGACGGCGGGGCTCGAGCACCGGGGACCGCCGATCCCGTCCCCCGCCGCGCCCGATCCATCACCGGCGCCCCAGAGCGTCGACATGTTCGCCGACCTCGTGGCGGCCGCCGAGGAGCGGCCATCGGCGCCCGGCCTGGTCGACCTGGCGATCGACGGACCGCCGGGCCAGCCGCTCTCCGGTCCGGCGGCTGCGGCGGGCCCGGTGGCGGGTGACGCATGGCCGGTGGACGTCGCGACCAATCCGACGGCCGCCCTCGTGGCCCGCCTCTTCCAGGAGGTCGAGCATGGCGGTGTCGTCGAGGTGCATGTCGCCGGAGGCAGCGTCATCCTGCCGGAGTTTTACGACGCCCGCTGGTCCGGAGGGTCCCACGGACTCTTCGCGAGCCGTGCCGCCGACGGTTCGGTGACGCTCACGGCGGTGGCGTGGGACTCGATCCAGAAGATCATCGTGCGGCAGGTCGACGGGCTACCCGACGGGATGTTCGACTGAGGTCCGGCATGCCGACGGGAGACGTCAGTCGTGCTCGTCGAGGTCGCCCTCGGTGATCGTCGTGAACCCCTTGCGGGCCAGCGTTTCCAAGCCCATCTCGGTGTTGTCCACCATGAGGGCGACCGCGGGCCGGCCGCGCGGTCGCGCCAGGATCGGATAGGCCTGGATGATGTTGACCTCGGCCTGCAGCAGCGCGGTGCAGATATGCAGAAGCGGCTGGCTCTCCTCGGGCAGTTCGACCCCGATCAGTTCGCTCTCGATGAGCGGTAGTCCGGCCCGCTCGAGCACTTCCCGGCCCTGCTCGGGATGGCTCAGGAGAAGCCGCACGAAGGCACACTCGCCCGAGTCGTTGATGGACAGGGCGACGATCCGCACCCGCGAGCCCTCGAACCGGCGCACGACCTCGAGCAACTGCCCGACCCTGTTCTCGAGGAACACGGTGAACTGCCGCAGCGTCGGCCAGTTGCGGCCGCGGGCCGTGGCGAATCCCACGCCAGAGCCTCCCCCTTCGTCGCCCAGGCTCACGGATCGGACTCCTCTCTTGTCGTGGACACGGACGTCCGGGATGTCCGGGACGCTCTGCCCGAAACGCGGGGGAAAGAATAGAGTCTTCCGGGCCGGCCGGTCAACGAACGCCGCGGCGCGGGCCGCGGGCGCGGCCGCCGGGCTCCGATCGAAACGAGAGGTCCATGGCTGACACGGTGCACGAGATCGAGATCCGCGTGCGGTACCAGGAGACGGACGGGCAGAGGCGGCTGCACCATGCCAACTACCTGACCTACTTCGAGATGGGCCGCACCGAAATGCTGCGGGCCCACGGCCGTACCTACCGCGAGTTCGAGTCCGAGGGGCTCTTCATGGTGGTGTCGGAGGCGACGTGCAAGTACCTGGCGCCGGCCGACTACGACGACCTCCTCCGGCTACGGACGCGTGTCGAGAAGATCGGCGCGGCCCACATCAAGCACGCCTACGAACTGATCCGGGGCACCACGATCCTTGCCACCGGGGCGACGACCGTCGTCTGCGTCGATCAGGAGGGGAAGATCCGGCGGCTGCCCGACTGGATGCTCGGCTGACTTCCGCCGGGCGGAAACTGTCCGACTGCGGCGCGGCGGCAGCCGACCCGCATCTTGCCGGCCGGGAGGTGCGGAGGAACAGTGACGGCGTCGGGCCACCGGGCCCGGCTCCTTCCTGTTTCACCCCGGAGCATCACGACCATGATCCTCGCTGCCGAGAGAGAGCTTTGTCACATGGGCGAGACGGCGGGCATCGCCGACCACGACCATGACCTGGTGCACGAACTGAGCCGGCGGCTCGACGCGCTCTGGAGATACGACCAGTACATCGCCAACGCGGAATGGCGCGACGAAATGCGTCAGTTCTGGTGCGACGCCAAGGCCCTGGAGCAGCAGGCCATCCAGCGGCTCAGGCAGCTGATCGCTCAGGAGGTGAGGAACAACTGCTTCTGACCTTCGCCGTTCGCGACGCGCTCGGCCGCGGGTGCCTCACTCCTCGTCGTCCTGCCACGCGGCACCGGGCTCGTCGAAGCGATCGATCGCCGCGTTCGCCGCCTGGCAGTCATCCTCGGCGTCGGGGTCGCCGACGTAGGCGAGGAGCGCCTCCATCTCGGTCTCGGAGATCTCTGCCAGCGTGAAGCTGCGGAGAATCTCCGAGGTCGGGGGGGCGGCCGAAGGGGGGAGGGCATGGCCCTCGTCGCGGTCGCGGACGTACTCCGCGCACAGCGAAAACAGTTCTTCCCTCACCATCGATATCCTCCCTGCAGGTGGGCGGTGGGAGGCCCGACTCCGTGGGGCCGCCCTGCCATGCATCCTCTACGAAGACTGTGAGCGCACGGTTCGGGCCGGGGCGGGAGGTACGCCCCGCCGCGGCTCAGATCTTGACGAACGCCGCACACCCGGGCTCGGTTTCCGAGCCGAATGCCGGAACCACGTGGAGCAACTGGCAGGTGTCGCGGAGGATGTCCAGCCCCGCGGCGGTGGAGGGCCAGTTGATGTCGTCGTAGACGATGATGCCGCCCGACGGCACCTTCGACACGTAGTTCACCACGTCCTGGGCGGCGCCGTAGGTCGAATGGCCCCCGTCGATGTGGAGCATGTCGATCCGGTCGAAGAGCCCGGCGCAGCGGTCGGACGCCGCCTCGACCACCCGGATCGTGTCCTGGAGGCCGTGCGCCACGACGAACTGCAGGAAGTCGCCCTTGATCTTGGTGAAGTCGATGTTCATCCACCAGAAGTCGTTGGCGATGTTCGTGCGGAACGACGTGGCCGCCGAGCCCGACCAGGTCTCGATGCCGTAGACCTGCCCATGGCCGTTGTCCCGGAGGGCCGCGGCCAGCGGCACGATCGAGCGGCCGCCGTAGATGCCGATCTCCACCACGGTGGTCGGCTTGTGCTCCCGGGCCAGGCTGTACAGCAGAAGAGCCTTGCTCGGCGAGCACCAGCCCTCGAGCACCTTGACGTCCTCGAGCAGGATGCGGGCCGCGGGAGTCACCGCGGCCTCGACCGCGGCTGTGTCGAAGAACGACGTGGCCTTGCGGGGGTCGGGGCAGGACCACTGAAAGCCGTTGAACAGCCGATCGGCGAGAACGTGGGTGCAGTTCGAGACGCACTCCCGGAGATAGATCGCCTCCGGCTCGCGGCGGGCGGCCTCGACGATCGACTCCGGTGGGACATGCGCCTTGAAGTAGGCGAGGTGTGGCTCGAGCGCGTCGGCGACCGCCACGTGGGCGGCGGAGCCCGACTGCCGCAGGGCGTCGCAGACCCTGTCGGCGCGGGCCAGGAATTCCACCGGGCAGGTGGAGGCGGCGCCGGCGGTCCCGCCCGTCAGGATGACGTGTGCCTCGCCCGTGATGTGATTGGCGAGACCGACCATCTCGGCGATCGCGGCCGCCTTGTCACCCGACTTCACGGCCCGATGCCGCGCATGGGCGAAGGCGTTGAGCCAGCCGCTCAGGCGGTGGTAGTGACGGGAGAAGAACTGCTCGTCCGTGAGGGGGCGGGACGGGGAGGCGGCGATCATGGGACGGGCTCCTGACGACACGGGCTCCGGGCCGAGCGGCTCGGCGCCGGGGGACGGGGGGGCCGCGGGCACCGCCGCGACGAAACCGAGTCTGGTTCGATTTTCCGCGTCGTCAACCGACGCGTCGGGCCGCGTGCCGGCCGCGGCGCCGGCCTGGTAGACGGCCCAGGTCGGTTCGACCTTGACGGTCCGGTAGCTGGCGGCCAGCAGCCGGACGGTCTCGCGCTGCGTCCCCCAGTCGATGTCGTCCATCACGAGATAGCCGCCCGGGACGAGCTTCGGCCCCCACTGCCGCACGTACCGCATGCTCACGGCGGCGGAGTGGTTGCCGTCCACATGGAGCAGGTCGATCGAGCCGGCGGGGAAGCGTGCGAGCGCCTCGGTGTCCTTCATCCGCAGCACGCGGACGGTGTCGCCGACGCCGAAGGACTCCACGCCCCGAAGAAACTCCCGGTAGATCTGCTCGTGGTCGAGCTGCGACCACCAGGCGTCGTTCTCGGTGCCGTTGTCCCCTTCGAGCGATGCCGCCACGTCCCAGGGGTCGATGGCATGCACGACACCGCCGTGCGCCTCCGCCGCGAGCGCCATCGGCACCAGGGAGCGTCCTCCGTAGACGCCGATCTCGACGATGCAGCGGGCTCCGGAGACGCGGACGAGCGCGGCGAGATACTCCGCCTTTTCCAGCGGGCACCAGCCGGGCAGGGTCTGGGTGGCCGCGATGGTGCGGGCCGTCGGTCGCGGCCCGTCCAGCCGGGCGACCAAGGCCGTCCGCAAGCGGGCGAACGCCCGCCGCGCCGTGCCGGCCAATCGCACGGCGGCGCCCCGGTCCGGCCGCGCCATCACACCGCCCCCGCGGAAGTCGTCGCCTCGGCACGTCGTGGTCCGACCGAAGGGCCCACGCCCCGGCCCCCGTCGAGCGGCTCCGGCTCCTGCAGCAGCACCCGACGGTACAGCTCGATGTTGGTCTCGGTGCTGTAATGCTCGGGAAAGGGAAACTGCTGCTGGCCCAGCGGGGTGCGTCGCGACTCCGCCGCCGTGATCTCCGCGAGTTCCAGGTAGTTGCCGATGTCGAACATGCGGAACCGGCCAGGATAGTACCGCTGGGCCTGGATAAAGGTCTTGCTGCGGGACGTGATGATGTGCTTGCCGAGCGCGATCGACCAGTTGAGCGGGCCCGAGGAGGACTGGCCGACCTCGAGGTACGGCAGCACGATGGTGTCGCACACGGCCATCGCCGCGGGGAAGTCGGCGTCGGCGAGGGCGCCCATGAAGTGCACGCGATGGGTCAGGTTGGTCGGGTGGGGCGACTCGACGAGATGCTCGAGTTCGTTGCCGTTGAGCACCAGGCTCGACTGCTTGCCGGCGGCATCGAGGAGCGTCCTCTCGGGGTTCACCAGCCGCATCAACTTCTTCACATAGGGGTCGACGACGGCCTGCTCGACGATCGAGTTGGGGTGGGTCGATCCGAAGATCGCGAGGTGGTACCGCTCGGGCAGGAGCTGCAGGGCCTTGATGGCCGTGTCGAATCCCTTGTACCGCGAGAGAAACCCGAAGCACCCGAGCACGACGGCGTCGTCCGGCAGGTTCTTGAGGGCCGGAAACCGGTCGCGGCTGGCCTCCGCCAGGACGGTCCTGGCGGCCGGGGCGGTGAGCGAGGCGAGCGGGTGGTCGTGGACGTCCTTGAGCCGGTAGAGGACGCGGAACAGGCGGGCGTCGCGGCGGGTATGGACGATGATGGAGACCCGCTTCCGCTGCTGCTCGCGCCGGAGAAAGCGGTAGAAACCTCCCGCCAGGAGGTTGTCGTGCCGCGCCTTGCGGTACGCCGTCCAGCCCTTGCCCGGTCGGCCGCGGAGACAGTCCTTGAGGAGGGTGAGCCCCGGCGTGGCGAAGTCGGTGAGGATCGTGTGGAAGGTGATCGTGATGTTCGGGGCGCTCCGCACGATCAGCCGCAGCCGCCGCGAGATCGACCGCGCCGTGTTGCCCAGCGTGCCGTGCTCGAGTTGCAGATTCACCGCGTCGAACTGCGGCAGCGTCTTGCAGAACTCCCGCAGTTGCCGCTCGGCCATCTGCTGCACGTTCGGCGACTTGCTCTTGAAGAGAAACTGGTCGAGGTCGAAGACCGTGACGTCGAAATACTCCTCGAGCAGCTTGACGATCGGCTTGGTGTAGCCGGCGATCCCGCAGAGATCGTCGAAGGTGCTGATGACGGCGAGACGGGGCTTGGCTGCGGGCATGAGCGTGACGATTGGGGAAAAGGTCCGGAGGAAGGCCACTCGTCGAGACTAGGTCGCCCGCTGCGGCTGTCAAGAAATCGGCGGGGCGGAGGCCGGTCGGTTTTCGTCGTCCAGGATGCCCATCCCCTGCAATCGTTCCCGCACGCACATCCCCACCCGCGCCGGCGCGTGATGGGCACGAATCGTCGCCCGTCCCGCCTCTCCCAACGCCCGCACGAGCGACGGGCTGTCGACCAGCCGCCGCATGTGCCAGGCGGCATGGGAGACGTCGGGGTCGGCCCAGACGCGGCCCTCGTGGTGCGCGTAGGCGCCCGCCGCGACGGGCACGAGCGTGCAGTCCACCAGGCAGGCGTTGTCGGGGGTCGCGTAGTCGAGCGGCCCGGAGTAGGCGGTCAGCACCACGGGCTTGCCGAGGAGCATCGCCTCGGCGGGGCCGTAGCCGAAGCCCTCGGCGCGATGGAGGGAGAGGTAGCAATCGGCAAGTTGGCACAGGCCGAGCACCTCGTCGTGGGCCATGCGGCCCGCGAGCAGCCTGATCCGCGGGTCACCGTCGACCGCCGCACGCAGCCGCCGCCAGTAGGGGGCACGCCTCTCGGCGTTCATCGCCGAGAGGATCAGGCCCACCTGCTCGGTTCCTCGGGGAAACGCCGCGCGGAACGCGGCCACGGCGGCCAGCGGATTCTTGCGCTCGGGGTAGGAGAAGAAGTCGAAGCTGAAGAAGAAGAGGAAGACGTCGCGCGGGAGGCCGGCGGCCGACCGGTCGAGGGGGCGCGGCCGCGGTTCCGGCACGCACGGTGGCACGTGGCGCACCCGCGGCGACAGGGGCGCGACTGCCTCTGCGACGAACCGCGTCGGCGCCCAGATCTCGTCGGCGAACCCCGCCGCGTGCCGCCACTCGTCCGGGCAGGTCGAAAGCTCCCAGAACGGCACGAGAATGTTGCGGCGGCCGGTGAAGGCCGGCTCTCCAAGCGCCGCCAGGGCGTGGCCCACCTGGTCGAGCGGCATGTAGAGGAGGTTGGCCCGCAGGTCGGCGTCGGCCGGCGTGACTCCGCCGGCGGCCGACGCCACCCGGCGCGACGGATTACGGACGCGGGAGTCGACCAGCGCATGGGGAATCCCCGTCGCCGCGCAGGCCGCGGCGAAGGCCCGCAGGCTGTTTCCCATGCCCGATTCGCCGGCCACGTTGCCCACGATCCTCAGTCCCGGCCGATCGCCGGCGGCCTCCGCGGCCGGCCGCCCGCGGCGCCGTGCCCGGCCCGTCGCGACCCGGAGCCTGGCCCGCGCGGCGGCGAGCATGTTCCGCGCCGCGGCCGCCCTGCGCCGCACGCCCGCCGGCAGGCGGGCCCGTGACCACTCCAGGCCGCGGCGGCGCCAGGCGGCGAAGGGACCGATCCGGCCGGGCATGGGGCGCGGCTCCGGCACCGCCACCTGCAGCGCGTACCATGCGCGGAAGTCGCGCCGGCCCTTGGCGGCGGTGATATCGAACGCCGCCCGCAGGTCCGGGCGGGCGTGCCAGACCGCCAGCATCGCCGGCGTCAGCGGATCGGCATCCGGCCCTTCGGCCGCGGTGTCTGCGGTGGCAGGCATCATGCACCGGTCGTGCGGGGAGGCGGGCTGACGGCTGCGAAAAGCCCCGGCGTCAGCGGGACAGGATACGGCAGCCGGCGGGGCGGCGATAGCTCGCGACGGCGTCCGCTCGGAGGCCGTGCGGGCCGGTCAGGAGAGCCGCTCGTCGCGGACGATCCGGCCGTGGGAGAGTTCGACGAGTCGGTTGCACTCCCGCTGGATGAGCGCCCGGGAGTGGGATGCGAGCACGAGGATGCCCGCCGCATCGACCACTTCCCGGATGCGCTCGCGCGACTTCTCCTGGAATGTGGCGTCTCCCACCGAAAGCCATTCGTCCATGAGGAGGATGTCGGCCCGCACGCTGGTCGCGATCGCGAACCCGAGTCGCATGAGCATGCCGGACGAGTAGGTGCGCACCGGCATGTCGAGATACTCGCCGAGGCCGCTGAACGAGGCGATCTCGGGCATGAGGTCCTCGATCTGCTGCGGCGACAGGCCCTTCAGCAGGCCGCAGAGCTTGATGTTCTCGTGGCCGTTGAACTCGGGCTCCACCCCGAGCATCGGATCGATCAGGCTCGAGATCCGGCCCTCGAGCCGGTAGGTGCCCCGGGTCGGCGGGTAGACGCCCGCCAACGTCCGCAGCAGCGTGGTCTTGCCGGCGCCGTTGTGGCCCATGATGCCCAGTCGGTCGCCGCTCTCGAGCGTGAGCGTGACGTCCTGCAGGGCGTGGATCGTCGTCACGCCCGTCTCACGGCCGATCATGCCGCCGGTCACCGCTGCGGCGACGGTCCGCTTGAACGAGTTGGAATGCGCCCCGAAGACGGGATAGTCGATCGAGACGGCGTCGAGCGCGAGGAGGGCCATGGCGGGAGGCTGAAGCTGCGGAGGCGGATGCGTCAGAGCCAGTAGATGAGCCGGCGGCGGCTGCGGGAGAACAGGATCGCCGCGATCGTGACGCAGAGGGCCGTCCAGACCGCCAGTCCGATCCAGGAGTACGTGGGGACGGTCTTGCCCAACAGCGGCGCCCGGACGACGTCGAGCATGTGGTTGAAGGGGTTGTAGCGGAGGAGGGCCGAGGCCCGATCCGGCAGGCTCTGCGGCAGCCACATGACCGGCGTCACGAAGACGAGCAGTTGCAGCGTCGACTGCACGATCTGCGGCAGGTCGCGGAAGCGTGTGCAGATGATGGCCAGTGCCAGCGCCATCGCGTGGAGGCAGACGAGCACCAGCAGCAGGCCGGGGATGGCCATGAGTTGCGTGGTCGAGAACGGGATCTTCGCCCAGATCGCCACCGGGAGGAAGACGAAGATGTGATGACCAAGCGCGATCAGATTGCGGGCCAGTGTCTTCCAGACGAACATGCTCAGCGGAAAGGGGCTGCTCTTCAGGAAGCTCGTGGCCGCGACGAACGTCGTGCAGGATTCGTTGAGCGTGGTGCTGATGAACGTCCAAAAGATGATGCCCAGCGCCAGGTGCGGGAAGAAGGTCATGATCGGCACGTTGAAGAGCGTCGCATAAAGCGGCCCCATGCCGCCGAGCAGCATGGCCAGGCTGAGCGTGAGCCAGAGGGGGCCGAGCATCGACCGCCGATAGCGGTCGACGATGTCCTTCCAGGCGAGCGCCCACCAGAGTCGGATCGCCCGGGTGCCCGCCCACCAGTCGGACCAGGCGGAGGGAGCGGTGGCACGGCTGGCGGCGGTCATAGGGCGGTCATGGGCGGCGGCAGGGGGGCGAGGAGCACGGCTCCTGAAGCGGAGACCGCGCAGTCGGAATCCCGAAGGATAGTTCGGCCCTGTTCCGGCCGCCACTCGGATCGTCGTCCCGACACCGCGCCGCGATCACCCGGCCGTGGGGGTGGGCTCCGGAAAAGGACCGCCGCGCGCATCCCTGGGCGACAGGCGGGGGGCCGCGGTCAAGCCCCAGTCGATCGCCAGCACGGGATCGTCCCAACGGATGCACCGCTCATGCTCGGGCGCATAGTAGTCGGTGGCCTTGTAGACCACCTCGGCGACCTCCGAACGCACGACGAACCCGTGGGCCAAACCCGGCGGAATCCAGAGCTGCCGGCGGCTCTCGGCCGACAACTCGACCCCCACCCAGCGGCCGTGGGTGGCGGATCCTGGTCGGATGTCGACCGCGACGTCGAAGATCGCGCCGTGCACCACGCGGACGAGCTTGCCCTGCGGCTGCCGCACCTGATGGTGGAGGCCACGGAGCACGCCCCGGAGGCTTCGGCTGTGGTTGTCCTGCACGAACCGCACTTGCAGGCCGGTGGCGGCGGCGAAGGCCCGCTCGTTGTAGCTCTCGAAGAAGCTGCCGCGGTCGTCGCTGAAGACCTGCGGCTCGAGCACGAGGACATCGGGGATCGCGGTGGCGCGGACCTGCAGGGCGGCCATCAGTAGACGCTCTCCTTCATGATGCCGAGGAGATACTCGCCGTAGCCGCTCTTGGCGAGCGTGCCCGCCAGGGCCTCGAGCTGCCGGTCGTCGATCCAGCCGCTCCGCCAGGCGATCTCCTCCGGGCAGCAGATCTTCAGGCCCTGCCGCTTCTCGAGCGATTGGATGAACTGGCCGGCCTCGATCAGGCTGTCATGGGTGCCGGTGTCGAGCCAGGCGTCGCCGCGGCCGAGGATCTCGACCCGCAGCCCGTCCCGCTCGAGGTAGGCCCGGTTGACGTCGGTGATCTCCAGCTCGCCGCGGGCCGAAGGGCGGATACCGGCGGCGATGTCGATCACCTGCTCGTCGTAAAAATAGAGCCCCGTCACCGCGTAGCGGCTCCGCGGCTGCCGCGGCTTCTCCTCCAGCGACCGCGCCCGACCGGCGGCGTCGAACTCCACGACACCGTACCGCTGCGGATCGGACACCGGGTAGGCGAAGACCGTGGCGCCGCTCGGCTGGTCGGCGGCGGCCCGGAGCCGCTGGGCCAGGCCGTGACCGTAGAAGATGTTGTCGCCGAGCACGAGCGCCGACGGGCCGCCGCGGACGAAGTCGGCGCCGATGACGAAGGCCTGGGCGAGGCCCTCCGGTCGCGGTTGCACGGCGTAGTCGATCCGCATTCCCCAGCCCGCGCCGTCGCCGAGCAGGTCGCGGAACCGCGGCGTGTCCTGCGGCGTCGAGATGACGAGCACGTCGCGGATGCCGGCGAGCATCAGGGCGCTCAAGGGGTAGTAGACCATCGGCTTGTCGTAGACCGGCAGCATCTGCTTGGAGATGCCGAGGGTCACGGGATGGAGCCGCGTGCCGGAGCCTCCGGCCAGGACGATGCCTTTACGGTGCATGGGCGAGCATCTCATCGAGGGTCGCCAGCACGTCGTCCTGCCACGGCGGCAGGCGCACGGCGAATGTGGCGGCGAGCTTGGCGGTGTCGAGCCGGGTGTCGAGGGGCCGGCGGGCGGGCGTGGGATACGCCGTGGTGGGAATGGCACGGATCGCATCGGGGCGCAGCCGGAGCGGTGCGCCGCGGCGGCGGGCCTCCGCGACGAGGAGCCGCGCGTAGGCATGCCAGGTCGTCGCGCCGGCGGGGCACGCATGGTAGATGCCCGAGGGCGGCGCCGTGGCGGAATCCAGGCAGCGACGGATCGCCGCCAGCGTGAGCCGTGCCAGAAAGGCGGCGCTCGTGGGGCAGCCGACCTGGTCGTCGACCACGTCGAGCGCGTCGCGCTCGCGGGCGAGCCGCAGGATCGTCCGCGGGAAGTTGCGTCCGTGGGCCGCATGGACCCAGCTCGTGCGGAAGACCAGGTGGCGGCAGCCCGACCCGGCCACGAGCCGCTCCCCCTCGAGCTTCGTCGCGCCGTAGGTGCTCAACGGGTTCGTCCGGTCGGTCTCCGTGTACTGATCCCCCTTCGTGCCGTCGAAGACGTAGTCGGTCGAGTAGTGCACGAGCCAGCCGCCGGTACGGGCTGTCGCCTCGGCCAGGGCAGCCACGGCCGTCGCGTTGACGAGTCGTGCTTCCTCGGGCTCCGACTCCGCCCGGTCGACGGCCGTGTAGGCCGCGGCGTTGATCACCACGTCGGCCCCCTCGCGGATGACGAGTTCGGCCACCGCGTCCGGCGTGCGAAGGTCCGCGACGGTCCGATCGATGGCGATCAGCCGCATCTCGGGCGGCACCGCGCGCGCGAGTGCCCGGCCGACCTGCCCCGTCTTGCCGAAAAGGAGGATCTTCATGATGCATAGTGCCTGTCGATCCACTCGCGGTAGGCACCGCTGGTCACGTCGGCGACCCAGTCTTGGTGGTCGAGATACCAGCGTACCGTCTTGCGGATGCCGGTTTCGAAGGTCTCGGTGGGCCGCCAACCGAGCTCCTCGGCCAGCTTGCGGGCGTCGATCGCGTAGCGGCGGTCGTGGCCCGGCCGGTCGGCCACGAACGCGATCTGCTCGGCATAGCTCCGGCCATCGGCGCGGGGCCGCTCCTCGTCGAGGACACGGCAGAGCGTCTTCACGACGTCGATGTTCGGCTGCTCGTTCCACCCGCCCACGTTGTACGTGGATCCCGGGGCGCCGGCCTCGAGCGCCCGGCGGAGGGCCGTGCAATGATCGGCGACGTAGAGCCAGTCGCGAACCTGCATCCCGTCGCCGTAGATCGGGAGCGGCCCGCCCGCGAGGGCCCGGTGGATGCACAGCGGGATGAGCTTCTCGGGAAAGTGGTAGGGACCGTAGTTGTTGGAGCAGTGGGTGGTGAGCGTCGGCAAGCCGTAGGTGTGGTGATAGCTCCGCACGAGATGGTCGGCCGCCGCCTTGCTCGCCGAGTAGGGGCTGTTGGGCTGGTACTGGTGCCGCTCGGTGAAGGCCGCCGCCCCGGGGGCGAGCGAGCCGTAGACCTCGTCGGTCGACACGTGCAGGAAGCGGAACGCGGCCCGCTCCCCCGGAGGCAGCCGCGACCAGTGGGCCCGCGCCGCCTCGAGCAGCCGGAACGTGCCGACGATGTTGGTCTGCACGAACGCATCCGGCCCGTGGATCGACCGGTCCACGTGGCTCTCGGCCGCGAGGTGGACGACCGCCCGGACCGCGTGCTCCTCCATGAGCCGGGCCATCAGGTCGCCGTCGCGGATGTCGGCCCGCACGAAGACGTGTCGCGGGTCGCCGGCGATGCTCTCGAGATTCTGCAGGTTGCCGGCGTAGGTCAGGGCATCGACGTTGACGACCGGCTCAGCGGAGAGCCGCAGCCAGTCGAGCACGAAGTTGGAGCCGATGAAGCCGGCACCGCCGGTGACGAGGATCATGATGACAGGCCGCGGACCTTGCGAAAAAGACTCCTCCATCTTACTTGGGCCTCCCCCGGCAGGCACCGTCGTCTGGACCGCGGCGGCGAAAGCCGCCGCGGCCATGGATGCCTGCTCCACAGAACGGCTACCATACCGGGCTTCACGACCGCGCCCGTCCGAGCGGCCGTTTCCCCGGCAAGCGGTGCCGCCAGCATGGACATCACGATCGAGCACCGCGGTGCGGCCGCCGGAGCCACCGGCGTCGTCGTCGATCTCGTCGTCGTGGGACGGATCGACGCCGAAACCGGCCCAACGCTCGAGCAGGCGGTCGCGGAGTCGATCGCCCGGGGGCGCACCACGATCCGGCTCGACTGTGCGGCCGTCGGGTTCCTGAGTTCGGCCGGCATCCGCACCCTCTTCAACTGCAGCCGTGCGGCCCAGGCGGCCGGCGGCCGCTGTCGCGTCGGGGCCGCGAGCCCGTCGGTCTCCCGCGTGCTCGAACTGACGCGGCTCGATTCGATTCTCCGTGAGTCGTCGATCGGATCGGCCGCGGTCGCCGACGTGCCGGCCGTCCCGCGGGACCGCACGGTCGGCGGCATCGTGCTCGTGGGGCTCGAGTCCCCCGGTGACCGGCGGTTGACCGGACTGCTGAAGGGAACTCCCTCGGGCTTGGTCGCGACGCGCGGACCGACCGAGTTGTCACTGTCGGCATGCGGCTTCGGCCTGGGGCTGGCCGCGGTGGCCGGCGACACGGCCCCGCGGGGGGCCGCGGGCGAGACGGTCGCCGCCTGTGGTGCCGTCTTCCAGCGGCCGCCGCACCCCTTCGCGGCTGTCGACTACAGCCTTCCCCACGGTGATTTCGTGCCCGCCGTGCAGGTCGTCACGGGGCTCTTCTGGGAGGGAGTGCCGCGCGGTGCCGCCGGGTTTCGGCCGGCAGGCGATGCCGCCGCCGTGCGATTCGACGACCTTGCCGCGGAACTCTTGGCGGAATCGCGTGCCGATGCGATCGCGATCGTGCTCGTCGCCGAGGTGCACGGTCTCATCGGTGTCGAGCTGATCCGGCCGCTCGCCGAGGCGACGCCGGATGATCAGCCGCTGGCAGCCACGCCGGCGGTGGCTGCCCGCTGGCTGAGCTTCTCGCGCGAGCCGGTCCATGCCCGTCAGGTCGCACTCGTGGTCGGGGTCGTCACCCGTCCCGGGCGGGAAGGGCCGTGCACGAGCTTCGTGCGGCCGCTCGGCGCCGCCGCGGCCACAGGCCATGCCCACGCCGTCGTCTTTCCCGCCCGCCCGCTGCCGTCGGGCCCCGCCGACCTGTCCGCGCTCGTCACGGAGCTCTCGGCCGCCGAGCCGCTGGCGGTCATGCACCTGCTCGGGGATCCGCAGCCGGTGCTCGGCAGCGGCCAGTCGGAGTTTGCCGGTGGCTGCTGCTGGTTTGCGCCGCTCGACGTGGCGGTGGGAGGCCGGGCGTGATCACGCTGCTCTCCACATGGACGTTCGGGCTCGCCCTCGGCTTCACGGCGCTCGGCGTGTTCGTGAGCTACAAGCTCTTCTCGTTCCCCGACATCACGACCGACGGCTCCTTCACGCTCGGCGGGGTGGTCGCGACCGTGCTGCTCGTCGCGGGCGTCGATCCCGCCGTGGCGACGCTGGCCGCCGTCGCGGCGGGGGCGGCGGCGGGCTGCTGCACGGGCCTCCTTCACGCCGTGCTCGGCATCGAGCCGCTGCTCTCCGGCATTCTCATGACCACGGCCCTGGCGAGCGTGAACCTGGTCGTGCTCGGCCGCAGCAATGTGCCGCTCTCCGGAACCACCACGCTGCTCGACGCCGCCGCTCGGGCGCTCGAGCCGGGCGCGCGGCTGCTCGGTTTCGGGCCCGACTCCGCCGGCGAGGCGGCACGGTTGGGGGTCGTCTTGGCGGGCACGTCGGCCGCCGTGCTCGTGCTCTATCTCTTTTTCCGCACCCGGCTGGGCACCGCGATGCGGGCGGGCGGTGACACGCCCACGATGGCTCGGGCGCTCGGCCGCCACACCGCCGCCCTGACCGTGGCCGGACTGGCCATCGCCAACGGGCTGACGGCCCTGTCCGGCGCGATCGTCGCGCAGGAGCAGGGCTTCGCCGACGTGCAGATGGGAATCGGCATGGTCGTCTGGGGCATGGCGAGCGTCTTCCTGGGGGCGGCGCTCGTCGGGCCGGTGCGGCTGGGCGGGGCCCTCCTGGCCACGCTCGCCGGGAGCGTGACGTTCCGCCTGCTCGTCGCGGCGGCGCTCCGCGCCGGCCTCGATCCCGACTGGCTCAAGTTCACGACGGCGGTCGTCGTCCTCGCGGCGCTCGTCGCCCCGCGGTTCGTCGTGCGACGCGAGCACGCGCCGGTGGCGAGGTGACCCCCATGCTCGAGCTGCACCAGGCCACCGTGAGCTTCTCCGCCGTCGGCGGCCCGCTCGTGCGGGCGGTCGATCGCCTCTCGCTCGTCGTGCCGGCGGGGCAGTTCGTCGTCGTCGTCGGCACCAACGGCTCCGGCAAGAGCACGCTGCTCGGCACGATCGCCGGCACCGTGCGGCTCGACTCCGGGAGCATTCACCTGGCCGGCCGCGACATCACACGCTGGCGCGAGGATCAGCGGGCGGCGCTCGTCGCGAGAGTCTTTCAAGATCCGCGGGCCGGCACGGCGGCCAGCCTGACGGTGCTCGAGAACATCGCCGTGGCCGCCTGCCGAGGACGGCGGGCCGGCCTCGGCTGGGCCACCACCCGCGCACTCCGCGCCGACGCCGCCGGGCGGCTGGCGGCGGTGCAGCCGGGCCTCGAGGCCCGGCTCGATCAGCCGATCGGCTCGCTGTCGGGCGGGCAGCGGCAGATCGTGTCGCTCGTCATGGCGACCTGGCATCGCCCAGAGCTGCTCCTGCTCGACGAGCACACCTCTGCCCTCGATCCCGCGGCCGCCGACCGGGTGGTGCGGGCCACGGCGCGGCTCGTCCGCGAGCAGGGACTGACGGCCCTGATGGTGACGCATTCGCTCGCGCAGGCGGCCTCGCTCGGCGACCGGCTCCTGCTCATCCATCGCGGCCGCGTCGCGGTGGACGCCGAGGCCGCCGCCAAGCGGCGGCTGTCGGCCGACGAGTTGGCACGGCGGTTCGACCGGCTGCGGTCGGCCGACCAACTCGACGAGACCGCCGCCCGGACGCTGGCAGAGCTGTATGTATAGGACGCGGCGTTCCGGCAGCCCGTGGAGAAGCTCGCCCCCCGCCGGACGCGGCGTTAAGCCCGAAAACACCGTGGCTTCTGCCGGGCTCGCCGGCGGGGGAAAAGTCCGGGGAGTCCTCTTCGCACAGACAGTTTGGAGCCGCCGATGATCCCGCCCCGAGTGCTTGCCTTCGTGCGCCGCTGCCTGCCCACCGTGGCGCTGCTCGCCGGCGCGTCGGCCCTGCTCCTGGCGACCGACCGCCAGTCGGCCGCGCGGCCGCTGCCGGCGATCGCCGTGCTCCAGCAGACGAGCTCGATGGTGCTCGACGACGCCGTGACCGGCATGCTGTCCGGACTCCGCGACCGCGGCTGGATCGACGGCCGCACCGTGACCGTCCGCCGCTACAACGCCGAAGGGGATCTGGCCCAGGCCAACGCCATCGCGCGGGAGATCGCGGGGGGTGGTTTCGACCTGGTGCTCACCTCCAGCACGCCGTCGCTGCAGGCGATGGCCACCGCAAATCGGCGCGGCCGCGTCCGCCATGTGTTCGCGGCGGTCGCCGACCCGTTCTCGGCCGGCGTGGGCCTCGATCGTGCCGATCCCCTGGTGCACCCGCCGCACTTGGTCGGCTACGGCAGCCTGGCGCCGGTGGATTTCACCTTCCGTCTCGCCCGCCGCATCCATCCGCGGCTCGCCCGGGTCGGCGTCGCCCACAACCCCGCCGAGAGCAACTCACGCCGCTTCATGGAGCTCGCGCGGGCCAGCTGCAAGAGGCTCGGCATCGTGCTCGACGAGGTGCCCGTGGAAAACTCCTCGGGCGTTCGCGAGGCGGTGCAGGCGACGATCGCGCGGGGCGTCGAGGCGATCTTCGTGCCGGGCGACACGACGGTCATCAGTGCCGTCGATGCCGTCATCGCCACCGCCGCGAAGGCCGGCATTCCCGTCTTCAGCGTCAATCCCGGCGCAGCCGACCGCGGCACGCTCTTCGATGTCGGCTTTAATTTCCGTGAGGTGGGGCTCGTCGCGGGGCGGCTGGCGGCCGACCTCTTGAGCGGCACCGATCCCAGGACCGTGCCGATTCGGGAGACCGCCGAGGAGATTCCGCCCTACCTCGTGGTGAACCTCGTGGCGGCGGCGGCCACCCGCGATCGCTGGGTTGTGCCCGAGGATCTCGTCGCTCAGGCGCGGTTTCTCGTCGATGGCACGGGCGTGCATGAGCGGGGCGGAGCCACGCTCGAGGGACCGTTCGACGGCGGGGGCGAATGATCGGCCGCCGTCCGGCCGCGGTCGCCGCAGGCATTCGCCAGCCTGCCTGACCGGCCCGGGCCGGTTCGTTCGCTACCGGCCCCGCTAGTGGGCCGATACTGCCGCCATGGCGGAATCCGTGGCTCTTTGTCGACAAACGCAGGTGAGCGGCCGCGGGGGAGCGGCGCGGAGGCTTCTCGGTGCGGAGGCCTTCGCGCCGGTGATGGCAAGGCTGCTGGGCCGCCGCGTGGGCTACGTGCGGCCCCATGGCCACGTCGGCGATGCGCTGATCGAGCTGGCGATGACGCAGCTCTTCGCCGAGTTCGGCGTGGACTGGGCCCCGCTGGATCTCGACGCGCCGATCGACGTCGACACGGTCGTCTTCGGAGGCGGGGGCAGCATGGGCCGGCGGTCGCCGCAGAACCATGCCCTCCGGACGCGGGCGCTCGCGCTCGGGCCCCCGGTCGTCGTGCTGCCGCAGTCGTTCACCGACCGGGAAGACCGGCCCTTCGCGCAGGTCTTCGTCCGCGAGCGGGCGAGCCTCGGGCTGTGCCCCACGGCGACGCTCGCCCCCGACCTGACGCTGGGGCTGGCCTGCCCAGCGCTGCCGCCGCCGGTGCAGGATCTGGGGATCTTCCTGCGGCGGGATCAGGAACGCACCGGCCGTCGGCTGAGGCTGGCCCGTGATCCGGCGGCGCTCTGCCAGTGGCCCGAGGATCTCTTGACGCTCGTGGCCCGCTATCGGCGGATCATCACCGACCGGCTGCATTGCGCGATCGCCGGCCTGCACGCCGGACGCGACGTGACGCTCCTGCCGAACAACTATCACAAGAACCGCTCGATGCACGAGACCTGGCTCGCGGGTCTCGGCTGCCGGTTTGCGGAGAGCGTCGAGGCGGCGCTCTTCCGCGAGGCCGTGGCGGCCCGCCGCACGGCGGCGTAGGGAGAACTGGCTCACGGGCGAAGTGCGGAGTGGGCGTTACGTCTGGCCCTGACCATGGCCCTGGAACCGTGGCGACACGTTTTCAACTTGTCGAATCCGGGTTGCCAGGGCGCCGGTGAGGGGCTGACCCTGGCCCGTCGCCGGACGTTCGCTCGGGGCATCCTGCCCCTCGCTCACTCGGATGCCGACGGCGCTTCGCCATCCTGGCTGCGCTTGTCGGCATACGCCGGCTCTCGGGCCAGGGCCGGCCCCTCACCTCCCGCGATCTGGGAGCCAGAGCCAGAGCCAGGCCCGGAGGGCCGGGTGAGCACCAGCGAGCGGAGGCTCGCCAAGCAACGCGAGCAGGATGCGAGGCGTTGCGTGAAGCAGCGGCCGGGTTAGCACCGGCAGGCGGACGCGCAGCCACCCTGCGTTAGTGCAAGGAAGGCAGGTTTTCTGCTTTGAAAGGTGGTGAAACTGGCGTTGTGACGTCGCGCCGGGTAAGAAAGCTTTCATGCGCTACAGGTTTCTTTTGTTGCTGCTCGGCGTCGCCGCGATCCTGCCCGGATTCGCGGCCGCCGCACCGCCGCTCAAGGTCGGGATGGAACTGTCCTATCCGCCCTTCGAGATGACCGATCAGCAGGGCAAGCCGACGGGCGTGAGCGTGCGGCTGGCCGAGGCTCTCGGCCGCGATTTGGGGCGGGACGTGGTGATCGAAAACATCGCCTTCGACGGCCTGATTCCGGCGCTCAAGACCGGCAAGATCGACTGCATCATCTCGTCGATGACGAGTACTCCCGAGCGGAGTCGCTCGATCGCCTTCTCTACGCCCTACCTCAAGACGGGCCTGGCCCTGCTCGTCGGGGCCGCGTCACCGGTGCGGTCCGCCGCCGACCTCGACGCTCCGGGGCGGGTGGTGGCGGTGAAGAAGGGGACGACCGGCCATCAGTTCGCCGCGGCCGCCCTGCGGAAGGCCCGTGTGCTCGTGCTCGACAAGGAGTCGGCGGCCGTTCTCGAGGTGACGCAGGGAAAGGCCGACGCCTTCATCTACGACGCGCTCTCCGTGTCGCGGAACCACCGCAGACATGCCGCCACGACCCGCGCCGTGCTGACGCCCTTTCGCGAGGAGGCGTGGGCCGTGGGCCTGCGGCTCGACGACACGGCCTTGCGCGAGCGGATCGACGCCTTCCTGGAACGGTTCCGCGAAGCGGGGGGCTTCGAGCGGCTCGGGGACGAGTTTCTCGCCGAGGAGAAAGCGGCCTTTCGGGAGCAGGGCATTCCCTTTCTTTTCTGACCGGCCGTGACAAGAGCCCACGCGGGCCTTTTCGAGGAGGGCGCGCCCCAGGCAGCCGAGTTTTTCCCAGATTCGCTCCTGCCGCATCCGGCAGCGGACGACCGTATCCACCGCTCGCAGTCGAGCGGTGCTCCAGGAGTTTTCATGCCCCGCTGGCTCGCACATGCCGTCGTCGTCGCCGCCTTCGCCGCCGGCCTCGCGGTCGCGTTCGGGCAGGTCGGCTACGCCTGGAACTGGTCCGGCGTCTGGGACTATCGTCAGAAGCTCCTTCAGGGCTTCGGCATGACGGTGGCGCTGTCGGCGGCGGCGCTCGTCGGCAGCACGCTCGTGGGGCTCGTCGCAGCGGCGCTCCTGGGCTCGCGCTGGCCGCTGGCCGAGGCCGCGGGCCGCGTGTACGTCGAGGTCATCCGCGGCACGCCGCTGCTCGTGCAGTTGCTCGTGGGCTTCTACGTCGTTGCTCAGGCGGTGGGACTGCAGAATCGTTATGTCGTCGGCGCCACGCTCCTGAGCCTCTTCAGCGGCGCCTACATGGCGGAGATCTTCCGCGGCGGCCTGGCCGCCATCCCGCGGACGCAGCTCGATTCCGCCCGCGCGATCGGCCTCACGCCCTGGCAGTCGTTCCACCTGGTGATCCTGCCGCAGGCGGTCCGGATCGTCCTGCCCGCCGTCGCCGGACAGCTCGTGTCGCTCGTCAAGGATTCGTCGCTCCTTTCGGTGATCGCCGTGAGCGAGTTCACGCACGCCGCCCAGGAGGTGAACGCCTTCACCTACTCGACGCTCGAGACCTACCTCCCGCTGGCCGCGGGCTATCTCCTGCTCACCCTCCCGCTGTCGTCGCTGTCGCGATGGCTGGAGCGGCGGTATCGGTACGAGGCCTGAGCGGCCGTCGGCACCGGGAATACGATCATGAAACTCGCCATCGAAGGTCTCGTGCAGCGGTTCGACGGCACCACGGTGCTCGACGGCCTGGCGCTTTCCACCGGCGACGTCCGGGCGCTCGTGCTGGTCGGCCCTTCGGGCGGAGGCAAGTCGACGCTGCTGCGGATCCTCGCCGGCCTCGACGTGCCCGTGGCGGGCCACGTCGCCTTCGACGGCGAGCCGCTGCCACGGGACGAGGGGCGGCTCCGCGGCTATCGACGCACGGTTGGCACGGTCTTTCAGGCCTACAATCTCTTCCCTCACCTCACCGCCCTGGAGAACCTGCTCTTGCCGCTGGTGCACGTGCATGGGCTGTCCCGCGAGCAGGCGGTCGCACGGGTCCGTGAGCCGCTCGACAGGTTCCATCTCGCCGCGCACGCCGGCAAGCGGCCGGCGGCGCTTTCCGGCGGGCAGAAGCAGCGGATCGCCATCCTCCGGGCGCTCGTCGTCCAGCCCCGGCGGCTGTTCCTCGACGAGCCCACCTCGGCGCTCGATCCAGAGATGACCGCGGAGGTGCTCGAGATGATCGGCGAGCTCAAGGCCCAGGGGACGCAGTTCGTGCTCGTGACCCATGAGATGGGATTCGCCCGGCGGGTCGCCGACGAGGTGGCGTTCGTCGGCGACGGCCGCATCCTGGCCCATGGCGCGGCCGAGGACGTGCTCGATCGCTCGCCGGTGCCGCGCGTCCGTGAGTTCTTCGCGAGGATCCTCCCATGACCGACGCTCCCGAGCCGATCGACACCTCCCGACGGGCTTTTCTCGGGTCGCTCGTCGCCGACGCGGTGGCGATGCCGGTCCACTGGTACTACGACCGCGCCGCGCTCGCCCGCGACTACGGCCCGATCACCGGCTACCTGGCCCCGCGCAACCCGCACCCCGATAGCATCCTCTGGCGGTCGAGCTACGAGGCCGCCGGCCCGGAGAGCGACATCCTCGGCCGGCAGGCACGGTTCTGGGGGCAGCGGGGCGTCCACTATCACCAGTTCCTCGCCGCGGGCGAGAACACGCTCAACCAGAAGCTGGCGCTCGAACTCTACGAACTCGTCCGCCGCGACCGCGACTACGATCCGGAACGTTGGCTCGAGAAGTACGTGGCATTCATGCTGGCTCCGGACCGGCACCGTGACACCTACGTCGAGGAGTGCCACCGCCACTTCTTCACGAACCTCGCCGCCGGCCGCAAGCCGATCAACTGTGGCGTCCGCGACGTCCACATCGGCGGGCTGGTGCCTGTGCCTGCGCTCGTGGCGGCGCTCGGCCCGCGGCACCACGACCTGCGGCGGATCGTGCGGGAGCACGTGAGCCTGACGCACAAGGACGAGGAGGTGCTCGACGCGGCCGACGTGCTCACCCGGATCCTCGTGCATGCGTCCCGCGGCGAGGACCTGCGGACGGCGATCCTCGAGCAGGCACCCGCCTGGATCTCGGCGGCCAAGACCCGCGACTGGGATCGCCATCCCGACGAGGTCGTGGTGGGCCGCATGCTCAGCCCGGCGTGCTACATCGCCGACGCCTTTCCGGCGGCGCTGTTCCTCGCCTGGCGGCATGCCGGCGACTTCGCGGCGGGCGTCTGCGCCAACGCCGCCGTCGGGGGCGACAACTGCCACCGGGGTGCCGTCGTGGGCGCGATCCTGGCGGCCTCCGCGCCGATCCCGGAGCGGTTCCTGGCCGGCCTCGCGGCGGCGGGGCGCGTCGAAGTTCCGGCAGCATGATTTTTTTCCGAGTCCGCGTAGAGTGTCGTATGTCCCTTCGTTGCAGAGGTAAAGAGCGTCCATGAATCCGATCGCGCCCGCTTCCAAGTCCGCCGCCACGGCCGGCCGGTTCGCTTCCCTGGCGACTCCGCTCGTGCCGACGAAGACGATCTGGCTCGACGCCGACCCCGCCGCGGCCGACCCCGTGGCAGCCAAGCGGGCCGAGATGCGCCGCTATTTCCACCAGACGAGCAGCCTCTACGACAGGCTCTTCGATCTGATCCGCGATGACGCCGCGTACTACGAGCGTCATGAGCCGCTGCGGCATCCGTTGATCTTCTACTTCGCCCACCCCGCCGTCTTCTACGTCAACAAACTGATCGCCGGCCGCTTCATCACCGACCGGATCGACCCGCGGCTCGAGGCGATGATGGCCGTCGGCGTCGACGAGATGTCGTGGGACGACCTGAACACGGCCCACTACGACTGGCCCTCGGTGGCGGCCGTCCGCGACTACCGGGCCGCGATGCGGGTTCGCGTGGACGAGTTCCTCAAGACCATGCCGCTCGAGCTGCCGATTCGGCAGGACTCGGCCGCATGGATCATCCTCATGGGGATCGAGCACGAGCGGATCCACCTCGAGACGTCGAGCGTGATCATGCGCCAGATGCCGCTCGAGCACCTGCGGCAAGGGAACGAGCTGTCCGCCGAGGAGCGGTCGCTCTGGGGGACGTGCGCGAGCGGCGGCCCGGCGCCTGCCGCCGAATGGCTGCCTGTGGCCGGGAGGCGGGTGCGATTGGGGAAGCCGGCGGAGGATCGCACGTTCGGCTGGGACAACGAGTACGGCTGTGACGATGTGCAGGTGCCGGCCTTCCGGGCCGCCCGCCGGCTCGTCTCCAACGGCGAGTTCCTGGCCTTCGTGCAGGCCGGCGGCTACGCACGGGACGCCTGGTGGACGGACGAGGGCCGCGGCTGGCTGCACTACACCCGGGCCGCGCACCCGAAGTTCTGGTTGCCCGACGCCGCGGTCGCGGCCGGCTACCGGCAGCGGAACCTGCTGGGGGAGATTCCGCTGCCGCTCGACTGGCCGGTCGAAGTCAACTGTCTCGAAGCCCAGGCCTACTGTGCCTGGCTCGCCGACTCGATCGGCGAGAACGTGGTGCTGCCGACCGAGGCCCACTGGTATGCCCTGCGGGCGACGATTCCCGAGGCGCTCGCGGCCGACCAGCCCGCCTGGGAGCGGGCGCCCGGCAACATCAATCTTGAGCACGGCGCCACGAGCACGCCGGTCGACGCCTTCCCGCAGGGCGAATTCTGCGACGTGATCGGCAACGTCTGGCAGTGGACGCGGACACCGATCATGCCGCTCTCCGGCTTCGAAGTGCACCCGCTCTACGACGACTTCTCCGTGCCGACGTTCGACGGCCGCCACAACCTCATCAAGGGCGGCTCGTGGATCTCCACCGGCAACGAGGCGTTGGCGAGCGCCCGATACGCCTTCCGCCGCCACTTCTTCCAGCACGCCGGCTTTCGCCCCATCATCGAGCCGCCAGGATCGGAGGCGGTGACCGAGGGCACGAGGCTCTACGAGACCGACCAGCTCGTGACGCAGTACCTGGAGTTTCACTACGGGCCGGAAGCGCTCGGCGTCCCGAACTATCCGCGGAGGTGCGTCGATGCGGCCCTGCGGCACGTGCCGGCCGACAGGCGGCGGAAGTGCCTCGACATCGGCTGCTCCGTCGGCCGCTCGGCCTTCGAGCTCGCCCGCAGCTTCGACCAGGTCGACGCGATCGACTTTTCAGCCCGCTTCATCCAGTCGGGCGTCCGGCTGCAACAGGGAGGCGACCTGCTCTACGAGATCCCGACCGAAGGCGAGCTCACGCTTCCCAGGACGGTCTCGCTCCAGCGGTTGGGCCTGGCAGACGCCGGCGAGCGGGTCTCGTTCATGCAGGGCGATGCCTGCAACCTGAAGCCCCTCTACACGGGCTACGACCTCGTCTTCGGCGGCAACCTGATCGACCGGTTGTACGACCCGGCCCTGTTCCTGGGCGACATCTCCGACCGCATTCTGCCGGGCGGGTGGCTCGTGCTCTCGTCCCCCTACACCTGGCTCGAGGAATACACGCCGCGGGCCAAGTGGTTGGGCGGCAGGCGGGAGCACGGCGAGCCGTTGCTCACGCTCGACGGGCTGCGGGCGGTCCTCGCGCCGCGGTTCGTCCTCGTGCACCGGGAGGATATTCCGTTCGTGATCCGGGAGACCGCCCGCAAGCACCAGCACACCATCGCCGAGCTCACGGTCTGGCGGCGCGATTGAGCGCCGCCCGCGGGGCGTGGTAGCCTTTCCCCCGAATCACGGGAGATGCCCGGAGATCCTCGAGGGAGTCCACGCATGCCGAAGGAGCCGCCATTCGATCCTTGTCGGCAGTGGCTGGGCATCGATGCCGTCGAGTTGGGCGACCCGCGCCGGGTGCTGGGCATCGCGGCCGGTGAGATCGACGCCGTCGCCGTGGCGCGGGCGGCCGACGCCCGGTTGAGGCTCCTGCGCAGCCTGTCGCCGGGGCCGTTCGAAATGGCGCGGACCGCGCTCGTCAAGCGGGTCGAGGAGGCGCGGGACAAGGTCTTGGCGGAGGTTTCCGCCGCTCCCGCGGCGGCGCCGGCCGTCTCCGGCTTCGCGATGCCCGCGCCGCCGTCGCGGTTGGTGACACCGCCTCCGCCACGACCGGGCGTTCCGGTGGCGCCGCCACCCGTGCCGGGCCAGGCTGCGCACGCGGCGGTTGCCGAGGCGCCGGCTTTTTCAGGGCAGATCAAGATTCGCACGACCGTCTATCGCAAGCAGACGCCCTGGGTGGGGATCACGCTGGCCATCCTCGCGCTGGCCGCCGCGGCGGGCGGGCTCGGGTACTACGCGTTCGTCGTCCGTCCGCAGGAGCGTCCCGGCAAGGCCTCCAGGGAACTGGCGAAAGCCGACCGCGGACGCGAACCGGCGGCGCGACGCCCCGAGCCGCGGAGCGTCTCCGACGAGGTGCCGCTCCGCAAGGACCCCATGACGCGCGAAGAGATGGCGCCGTCGATGCGACCGCAGCCGGCGCCGGCCCCGCGGCCGGAGCTGGCCACGGAGCAGCGGCCGGAGCCGGCCACGGAGTCACCCGCGATCCCGCAGATGGCCGTCGAGGAGCAGCCCGCGAAGAAGCCCGCGCCGGCGGACGATATGGGCGACGACTTGGAAGACGGCGCCACCGACACACGCCTGGCGGAGGTGCTCGCGGCGTTGCGGGCCGGGGCGACGAAAAAGGAGACGCAGCCCCTCCTCGAGGCGGCCTTCAAGGGCGCGAAGTCGGCGCTCGGCCGGAGGCGGGTGGAGGCGTGGCAGCAACTAGCCGGCTACTACAGGGGCTTTCTGGATTACCGCGACAAGGCCCTGGCGGCCGTGGCGCCGGGAGACGAGTTCGATGTGAAGAGCCAGCGGATCATCGTGAGCGAGATCGACGAGCAGGTTTTCAAGTTTCGCTCGCTGGGGGAGAACAAAACCGTGCCCCGAGACAAGATCCCGGCCGGGATCGTGCTCGCCATCGTGACCCGATACCTCGAGAACGGGGCGAACCCGGCGAACGAGCTCTTCGTCGGCGCCTATCACCTGGTGAAGCGCGAGTCGAACGCGGCACTGGCCCAGGAGCACTGGGAGCGGGCGCAGGCCGGCGGTGCCGACGCCACGACGCTGATGAAGTTGCTCGAAGACCCTGTGTTCGCACAGGGTGTGGAGCCCGAGTGAACCGGCGCCGGTGGTGGCCTGTCAGAGGTGGGCGGCGAGGATGGCCCGCAACTCCGCCGGCGTGAGCTGCACCGGATTGCCCCGCATGCTCGAGCCGCCCGAGTGCTCCGCGAGCCAGTCGAGATCGTCGGCGGTGACACCCAGTGCCGTCAGCCGTCGCGGCGTTCCCGCCGCCTGGCAGAGCCGCGCGATCCGGTCGACGAAGGCGTCGGCGGCCGCGGCATCGTCGGCGGCCGCGGTCGGGTCGATCGCGCGTTCGAGCGCGGCGAAGTCGGCGGCGGCGACCGGGCGGTTCGCCCGCACCGCCACCGGCAGCATGACGGCGCAGGCGACGCCGTGCGGCGTGCCATGCGCGGCGCCGAGCGCCGCGGCGACACCATGCGCCAGGCCGAGGCCGGAGTTGGCCAGCGCCAGCCCGGAGAGCAGGGCCGCGTGGCTCATGGCGGCGCGGTCGGCCGCGCGGCCCGAGGCGTCGTCGTCGTCCGCTGCCGCCGCGTCGGGGTCGAGGAGCCGCGGCAGCGCGGCCATCGCCCGCGGCAGCGCCTCGAGCACGAGGCACCGGGGCAGCGGCTTGGCGAAGCGGCAGACGAACGCCTCGATGAGCTGCGTGATGCAGTCGAGCCCGGAGGCGGCGACCGTTTCCCGAGGGCACGAGGCCGTGAGGTCGGGATCGACGACCGCCGCCCTCGGCACGAGCATCGGACTGCGCAGGCTCTTCTTGAACCGGCGCCGCGGACAGGCGATCACCGCGTTGCGGGTGGCTTCCGCGCCGGTGCCGGCGGTGGTGGGGATCGCGATGACCGGCAGCGGCCAGTGGCACAGCGCGAGGCCGCGGCCGACGCCCTCGAGGTGATCGACGATCGCCGCGTCGAGGCTCGCGCCGCCGCCGGCGGCGACGGATGACGGCACGTTCGTCGCGAGCGCGGCGATCGCCTTGGCCAGGTCGATGGTCGCGCCGCCGCCCACGGCCACGACGACCACGCCCTCCCGCGGTATGTCGGCCACGGCGGCGAGGGCCTCGGCCACTTGGTCGACGGTCGGCTCGCCCCGGCTCGAGGCGACCAGCCGCTGCTCGACCCCGGCCGCGGTCAGGCTGCCGAGCACACCGTCGGCGGCCCCGGAGGCCGCGAGGCTGCGGCCGCCCCCGACGATCCAGGCCTGCCGGCCCCAGGCCGCGGCGATGCCGCCGGTCGCGCCGCTCGCCCCGGCGCCGAAGCGGATCAGCGGCGGGGCGGCGAACTCGTAGGCGTCGAGCGGGGCGTTCACGTCGGGAGGCATCGCGGTATCATAGCGGGCCAGTCATGACGAACGACGCCCGCGACATCGCCGTCTGCCCGCATCCGATCCGGGGCTCGATCCGTCCTCCCGGCTCGAAGAGCATCACCAATCGGGCGCTCGTCTGCGCGGCGCTGGCGGCCGGCGAGAGCCGGCTCACGGGGGCGCTCGACAGCCAGGACACCCGTGTGATGGTAGCCGGCCTTGCGGCGCTCGGGTTTCATGTCGCCGCCGACTGGGCGGCCGGCACGATCACGGTCGCCGGTTCCGCCGGCCGGGTGCCCGCGACCGAGGCGACGCTCGACTGTGCCGCCAGCGGCACCACGATCCGCTTCCTGTCGGCCGTCTGCGCCCTCGGGACGGGCACCTACCGGCTCGACGGCACTGCGCGGATGCGCCGGCGGCCGATCGGAGACCTGCTCGATTCACTCATGAGCCTCGGTGTGGATGCGATCGCGGAGAGTCCGGGCGGCTGTCCGCCGGTGGTGATCCGCAGCCGGGGGCTGGCAGGCGGCCTCGCGCAGGTGCGGGGCAGCACGTCGAGCCAGTTCGCCAGCGGACTGGCGATGGCGGGGCCGTGCATGCGGGACGGCCTGCAGCTCGACTTCACGGGCACGCTCGTCTCGCTGCCTTACCTCGACATGACCCGGCGGGTGATGGAGGCCTTCGGCGGTCGGTGCGAGCCGCTCGCGGCCGGCGGCTGGCGGATTCCGGCGACCGGCTACCGCGGCCAAGCATACGCGATCGAGCCCGACGCCTCCGCCGCCAGCTACTTCCTCGCCGCCGCGGCGCTGACGGGCGGCCGCGTGCGGGTGGAAGGGCTGTCGCGGCGGAGCATGCAGGGCGACGTGGGCTTCGCCGACGCGCTCGGACGGATGGGCTGCGAGGTGATCTGGGAGGACGGTCCGGAGGAGTCGATCACCGTCGTCGGGCGTGCCCTGCGCGGCATCGACATCGACATGAATGCCATCAGCGACACCGTGCCCACGCTCGCGGTGGTCGCGGCCTTCGCCGCCGGACCCACCACGATCCGCAACGTCGCCCACATCCGCGACAAGGAGACCGATCGCATCGGCGACCTTGTCTGCGAACTCCGCCGGCTCGGGGCGACGGTGGAGGAGCGTGCCGACGGGCTCTCGATCATGCCGGCGGTCCCGGACGGTGCGGCCCTGCACGGCGCCACCGTGTCGACGTACGACGACCACCGCATGGCCATGAGCTTGGCTCTGGTCGGATTGCGGGTCGCCGGAGTGCGGGTCGCCGATCCGGGGTGCGTGGGCAAAACCTTTCCCGACTACTGGGATCGGCTGGACGCGATCACTCGCTTCCCCGACCCAGCATGACGGCCGCCCGCTCGATCAACTCGTCCACGAGCGACAGTTGCGGACGGGCCGCGGCCTCGCGACCGCGGGGCGTCGCCGCGTCCGAGGCGATGAATCGTCCGCCGCAGTGCTGGCAGTAGACGGGCCGGCCGAGCAGTGTGACGCGGATCACCAGGCTGCGACCGCAGACGGGGCAGGACTGGTGGTAACAGACCTCGGCCGCTGCCTCCTGGGAGACGCCGCGGGCGAGACGATCCGATTCAGTCGAGGGGTGTCGGTGTTCCATGGGATGGACCCCAGGGCGACTCGAAGGCAGTGGGTGAGGTGGCGACGATCGCACGAGCGTCGTGCGGTTTGCGCTCCGTGCCAACCCCGCGAGAGAGTGTAAGGGGGCGGTCAAGGGGCGGCAATTCCGGAATCGTGTGTTTTCGATCAGCGGCCGCGAAATACGGGGAAAGTGCTATCATGCAGGCGGTGGAGGGTGCCTGCGGCACGGAGCCACCGCGCGAGCAACGTTCGTCGGCGTTCGGCGTTGAACCGGATGGGGGCGGCCTCGCGGGGCAGATGTTCACGGCGGCCGTCGCGGCACAGGTCCCTCCCTTCCCGGGGTCTCCATCCTCGCCATGCTGTATCGCCCCTGGCTGATTCCCCTGGTTTTGGTCTTCTGGTGTGTCACCAGTGGCTGGCTCTTCGTCGCCAAAATCCTGCCTTCCCTCACGCCGGGCTCTCCGCCCGGCTACCAGGCCTTCCACGCGTCGGAAGGGCGGCTGGTACCGGTGGCCTGGACCGTGCTCTGGAACGACCAACCGCTCGGCTGGGCGTCGAGCCAGTCGAACCGCACCGAAGACGGGGGCTTGGAAGTGCGCAGCCTGCTGCATTTCGACCGCCTGCCCGTCGACGAGGTGCTGCCCTCGTGGGCGAAGATGTTTCTGCAGACGTCCTTCGACCCGACGGCGGCCTACGCCCTCGACGCCCGCGGGCGGCTCTCGATCGACGCCAAGGGGGATCTGCGGACGTTCAGTTCCACCGTCAGCCTGCCCGCCACGGCCAGCCGGGTGTTCCTCGACGGCCGTATCGACGATGGCGAGGTCTCAGTCGACGTCCGGGCCCACGGCATCAACTATTCCGTGACGCGGCATCTGCCCACCCACATCACGATCGGCGACGAGTTGTCCCCCCAGGCGACGCTGCCCGGGCTGTATCCGGGCCGGCAGTGGACCGTGCCGGTCTACAGCCCGTTGCGGCCGGGGCAATCGCCGATCCAGATCCTGCACGCCCGCGTGGCGGGCGAGGAGATGTTGTATTGGAACGACTCGCTCGTGCGGGTCGACGTGGTGCACTATCGCGATGATCCCGCGCCGCATCGTGAGCCACGGTGCCGGCTGTGGGTCGATCGCGGCGGCCGCGTGCTCAAGCAGGAGTCCCTGATGCTGGGAGCCAAGCTGGTCTTCCTGCGCCGGACCGACGCTGCCGCCGAGGACCTGATCGCCGGCATCGGGTCCGAGTTCGCCGCCGAGGACGGGGGCGATTCGGGTGGCGAGCCGGTCGATCCGGCGGTCGTACAGGAGGAGTCGCCGTGATCGAGTTCGACCACGTCACCCGGACCTACGGCGCGAAGCCCGCCGTCACGGACCTGAGCCTGTCGATCCCGCGGGGCGAACTGTTCGCGCTTCTCGGGCCCAACGGCGCCGGCAAGACGACGACGATCAAGATGCTGGTCGGACTCCTGCGGCCTTCCCGCGGCACGGTGCGGATCTGCGGCTACGACCTGGTGCGGGACGCCCGCAACGCGCACCTTCACACCGGCTACGTGCCCGACGAGCCCACGCTCTACGACAAGCTCTCGGGCCGTGAGTTTCTCTGGTTCATCGCCGACATGTTCGGCATGCCGAAGCACGAGGCCCGGCAGCGGATCGAGCGCGAGATCGGCCATTTCGAACTGGCCGAGTTCGCCGACGATCTCGCCGAGAGCTACTCGCTCGGCATGAAGCAGCGGCTGGTCTTCGCGGCTTCGCTGCTGCACGACCCCGACGTGCTCGTGCTCGACGAGCCGATGGTGGGGCTCGATCCGCGCAGCGTGCGGATCGTCAAGGACCTGCTGCGGGCCAAGACACAGGAGGGGATGACGGTCTTCATGTCGACCCATACCCTGGCGATGGCGGAGGAGATGGCGGACCGGGTGGGCATCATGGTCCGCGGCGATCTCCGCTTCCTCGGCACCGTGGCGGAACTGCGCGAGCAGATGGCGCTCGAGACGACGAGCCTCGAAAACCTCTACCTGGAGCTGACGACGCCCGCGGACGAGGCTTCCCGTCGGCCGCCCGCGTCCGCGTCCTAGGGGTGTCCGGCATGAGCGGTCGCACGATCCAGCCCGAGCACTGCCGCCTGATCCGGGCCGACGAGGAGGCACGGGCGTTCGCACGGTTGCGGTCGCGGCTGGCCTGGCAGACGCTCCGGTCGATGCTCGTCGGCGCCAGGCTGCGGCTCGTGCTCGTGTGCCTGCTGAGCGCCGTGTTCTGGGGATCGCTCTACGGACTCTTTTACGAGGGCTTCAACTTCCTCGACTCGATCCATGCCGAGGTGATCTCGCTCCTCTTCAACGCGTTCTTCTCGACCCTCATGGTGATGCTCGTCTTTTCCACCGGCATCCTGCTCTACGGGAGCATGTACTGCTCGGCCGAGTCCCGGCTGCTGATGACGCTGCCGATCCGATCGGAGACGGTATTCACCCACAAGTTTCACGAGGCGATGTGGTTCTCGAGCTGGGGATTCGTGCTGCTCGGCAGTCCGATGCTCGTGGCCTACGGCGTGGTCCGCGGCGCGCCGTGGACCTACTACCTGCTCTTGCTGCCGTTCATGGTGGCCTTCGTGGTGATTCCCGCGACGCTCGGTGGCATCCTCTGCATGGCGGCGGTGGCCTGGCTGGGCCGGCTGCGGCTGCATGCGCTGTCGCTGCTCATCGCCGCGGTCTGTGCGGGCGCGGCATGGCTGGGCTGGTCGCTGCTCCGCAGGGGGCCCGGGGAAGGGGACTCCGGCGCCTGGTTCGAGGGGCTGCTGGCGCGGCTGGCCGTCACGGAGCAGCGGTTCCTGCCGAGTTGGTGGCTCTCGAGCGGGCTCATCGAGGCGGCGCGGGCGGGCGGCGACGCCGCGGCGCGGATGGCGGCGCTCGTGGAGGCGGTCAAGTTTCTGGCCGTGCTGGTTTCCAACGGCATGCTCCTCCAGCTGCTCGCAGGGTGGCTCGCGCGGGCCAGCTATCGCCGTGGCTACAGCCAGCTCGTGGGCGAGGTGCCGGCGCGGCGGAAGCGGCGGATCTCCTGGGCCGACGAGCTGCTCTCCTCGGCTGGCTCGAGCCGCGGGCGGCCGCTGCGCCTCCTGCTCGTGAAGGACCTGCGGCTCTTTCGCCGCGACATCTCGCAGTGGTCGCAGTTCGTGATCTTCTTCGGTCTGCTCGGCCTCTACTTCTTCAACCTGCGGTCCTTCAACTACAACCTCGCCTACGCGTCGATGATCAGCTTCCTGAACCTCGCCGTCGCGGGCCTGATTCTCTCCACCTTCACGACCCGGTTCGTGTTCCCCATGATCAGCATGGAGGGGCGGCGGTTCTGGATTCTCGGGCTGCTGCCGGTCCACCGTGACCAGATCGTCTGGTCGAAGTTCCTGTTTTCGTTCTTCGTCGGCGTGCTGCCCTGCTGCGGCCTGTTGTTCCTGAGCGATTCGATGCTGGGCGTGTCGCGGTCGCTGATCTGGGTCCACGAGATCTGTTGCGTGGTGCTCTGCATGGGGCTCTCCGGCATTGCCGTCGGCCTCGGCGCCCGGATTCCGGATCTCCGCGAGGCGTCGTCCGCGAAGATCGCGGCGGGCTTCGGCGGCACGCTCTGCCTCGTGGTGAGTTCGCTGTTCATCATCGCCGTCGTGCTCATCGCGGCCCTGCCGACCCACCTGGCGATGGCGGCCCGGGCCTTCGGCGGCGGCGGACCGCCACCCACCGGCGTGCTCGGCTGGATCAGCGGCCCCCAGGGCACCGCGGCCAGCCTCCTCGTCGTCTCGGTGCTCGGCGTGATCGCCACCTTCGTGCCGCTGGAGTTGGGCCTCCGGGCATTTCGACGGTTGGAACCGTGAGCGGCCGTCGCGAGGGGCCAGTTAGACCGGCGGACCGGGTGCGGTTCCCTTCTCAGAGGATACGTTCGAGCCCATATCGCCCCGTCGTGAGCGTGGAAGCTAACCTAGGCGGCGTCCTCGGGCGAGTCACCATGGTCCACCGCAGCGATCCGATGCCGAAGCCCTCCGCGCCGAGCCGTCTGCCGCCGCGGATCGGGGCGGTTCAATACCTCAACACGAAGCCGCTCGTGCACGGTCTGGCGGCCCGGGGCTTCGAGGTCGCCTATGATCTGCCAAGCCGCCTCGCAGATCGGCTGGCGGCGGGGGCGCTCGACGTGGCGCTCATCCCCTCGATCGAGCTCTTCCGGGGCAACGGATACCGTGTGGTCTCCGACGCCTGCATCGGCTGCCGGGGGCCGGTGATGAGCGTGAAGCTCTTCTTCCGCACGCGGCCGGAGCGGGTTTCCCGCCTGGCGGTGGACGAAGGCTCGCGGACGAGTGCCGCCCTCGCCCGCATCCTGCTCGCCGAGCGGTACGGTGTCGAACCGGAGGTCGAGACGCTCGCCATCGGGGCCGGCCTCGCCGATTCGTCCGCGGATGCCGTGCTGCTGATCGGCGACCGTGCCATCCCGCCGCAGCGGGCGTCGTTCCAGCTGGTCTGGGATCTGGGGGACGAGTGGTGCCGTTGGACGGGCCTTCCGTTCGTGTTCGCCGTCTGGGCGGCGCGGGCGGGGGTCGAGACCGGACCGCTCGAGTCGGAGTTGGAGGCGGCCCGCGATTCCGGCCGTGCCAACCTGGCCGCGATCGCCGCCGCCGAGGCCTCGGCCCATGGCCTGACGGTGCCCCAGTGCCTGAGCTACCTGCGGGACAATCTGCACTACGACCTCGGGCCCCGGGAGCGGACCGCGTTGGCCCGGTTCTACCGGCATGCCGCCGCGCTTGCGTTGGCCCCCTCGGGGCTCGACGTGGCTGCCACCGTTCCCGCGGCGGTGTGACGGTATGATCGGTTTGGTTCGCGATCGACTTGCTTGATGATCGGCTTGCTACCCGCCGGCGTTACGAGCGCCTGATCACCACGAGATTCCCCCCGACGACAGCCATGAGCACGACGACCGACGAGAACGAATCCGCCGCGGTGTCCCGGATTCTCGACGACGTGGTGGCCGGGGGGCGGCTGTCGGCCGGAGATGCTCTGCGGCTGCTCGAGTCGCGGGACCTGGCGGCGATCGGCCGGGCGGCCGACGCGGTCACGCGACGGCTCCATCCGGAGCCGTATCGCACCTACAACATCGACCGCAACATCAACTACACCAACATCTGCTCGGCCGTCTGCGATTTCTGCGCCTTCTACCGGGGCCCGAAGTCGCCGGAGGGGTACGTGCTCGACCGCGACGTGCTCCTCGAGAAGGTGGCGGAGACGGTGGCGCTCGGCGGCGACCAGATCCTGATGCAGGGCGGTATGCACCCGACGCTGCCGCTCGAGTGGTACGAGGAGTTGCTCGAGGACATCAAGTCGCGGTTTCCGCAGGTCAACGTGCACGGCTTCTCGCCTCCCGAGATCCACCACCTCACGAAGGTCTCGAAGCGGCCGCTCCGCGAGGTGCTCGAACGACTGGCCCGGGCGGGGCTCGGCTCGCTCCCCGGCGGCGGCGGCGAGATCCTGGTCGACCGCGTGCGGAAGGCCATGACCCGCGGCAAGGCGCTCACCGACGACTGGCTCGAGGTGCACAGGGAGTGGCACGCGCTCGGCGGCCGCAGCACCGCGACGATGATGTTCGGCCACATCGAGTCGCTCGCCGAGCGGGTCGAGCATCTCGAGCGGCTGCGGCAGTTGCAGGACGAGACCGGCGGGCTGACCGCCTTCATCTGCTGGTCGTTCCAGCCCGACAACACGGAGATGGCCGACATCCCGCCGGCCGGCCCCTTCGAGTACCTCAAGACGCAGGCGGTGGCGCGCCTCTACCTCGACAACGTCGCCAACATCCAGTCGAGCTGGGTGACTCAGGGGCGTGAGATCGGCCAACTCGCGCTCCTCTTCGGCGCCAACGACATGGGCAGCCTGATGATCGAAGAAAACGTCGTCAGCGCAGCGGGCACCGTCCACCACCTGACGCTCGAGCAGATGCGGTCGGCGATCAGGGAGCTCGGCTGGATTCCCCGCCGGCGGAACGTGTTCTACGAGCTGTTCGAGGACGAGCCGGAGGCTCCGGTGCCGGCCTCGGACGCAGCGGGGGACCGAGCCCGAGCAGTGCGGCTGCCCGTGGCGTCGACCGTGCCGTGAGCCACGACGCCGGGGACGGGCCGCACGCCGGACGGTTCACCCTGCGAACGCGGCACCTGCTGCCGATCGCGGGGCCGCCGCTGGCTGGCGGCTGGGTGCGGATCGAGCGTGGCCGCATCGCGGCGGTCGGCCAGGGACGCCCGGCGGGGCCAGCGGTCGACTTGGGCGACGCGATCATCCTGCCCGGGCTCGTCAACGCTCACACGCACCTCGAGTTTTCCGATCTGGCCGGGCCGCTCTCGGCCGACGGCGGGCTGCCGGCATGGATCGGGCGCATTGTCGCGCTCAGGCGGGCCCAGCCGACGGGGCCCGCCGGCGAGGTGCGACTCGGGGCGGCGGTCGCGGCGGGGCTCGCGGAGTCGGCCGCCGCGGGGGTGACGAGCATCGGCGAGATCGCCACGTCCACGCCTCCCGTGCCGACGGCCGCCGGCCCTCGCCTGCGGTTCTACCGCGAGGCGCTCGGCCTGACCGCCGCCGCGATGGCCGCGGCCGAGGCAGCCGTCGTGCGGGACCTCGACCACCTGGAGCGCCGCTCGGCATGGGGAGGCGTCTCACCGCATGCGCCCTATTCCGTCGGGACGGCGCTCGCCCGGCTGGCCGTGCGCGCCGCCGTGTGCCGGCGGCTGCCGGTGGCGACACATCTCGCCGAGAGCCGCGAGGAGATGGAGCTCTTGTCGACGGGGCAGGGTGCCTTCCGCAGGCTGCTCGACGACCTCGGCGCCTGGCAGCCCACGAGTCCGCCCCGGCTGCTCGCGCTCGCGGACTGGATCACGCTCCTGGCGCGGGCGCACCGAGCCGCGGTGATCCATGCGACGTTCCTGCCGGAGGACACGCAGGCGATGGCGCGGCTCACGCGGCATCGCGACCGGATCTGCGTCGTCGTCTGTCCCCGGACGGCGCGGTTCCTGTCGGACCGACTCCCGCCCGTCGCCGCCCTGCGAGCCGCCGGTGTCCGCGTGGCCCTCGGCACCGACAGCCGCGCGACCGCGCCGGATCTGTCCCTCCTCGCCGAGTGCCGCGCGCTCGTCGACGGCGGGCTCGCGAGCCCGACGGACGCCCTGGCGATGGCGACCCGCGAGGCCGCCTGGGCGATCGGCTTTGAACGACACGCAGGCGTGATCGCGCCGGGCCGGCCCGCCGATCTGGCCATCGTTCACCCGGCGCACGCTCCGGGCGACCCGTCAGACGCCGCGCTCGACCCGTCGGCACGCGTCGTCGCGACGCTCCGCGGCGGCCGACTCATCCACGGCGGCCTCTGAACTGCAGGTGGCCCGGGGGCGCCCGTGCCCTCTCGGCGGACGTTCGCTAGGGCCTCCTGCCCTCCGCTCACTGCGGTGGAAGCTGCGCTCCGCAATCCTTGCTGCGCTTGCTTCCACAGCCCGCTCGAGGGCGCGGGCGACCCCGGGCCTCGCTCGAGCAGCACGCTAGGTTCTGTCTGAAAACTGAGCCGGAGTGGCTGCGCCGCGGATTTTTGAGCGGATCGAGGCGGCTGAGCCAAGCCGTATCCGGGCGATACGGCGGGCGAGGCCAACGAAGAGCTGCTCAAAAAGACCAAGCAGACGGCCGAGAA
>Ga0255182_1000232_pt1 | contig 45432 bp, 32 predicted proteins | sample Atl_UVDOM_RepA_8_FD_188420 | JGI IMG/M metagenome (GOLD analysis project Ga0255182, IMG submission 188420) | Freshwater microbial communities from Altamaha River, Georgia, United States - Atl_UVDOM_RepA_8d | ecosystem: Environmental > Aquatic > Freshwater > River | place: USA: Georgia...
AGCTCGTCGAGCTGCAGATCAACTCCGACCCGCGCCGGGGACGCTCCGAGGCGATGCCCAACAAAACCGTCGATCTCGACGCCACCGTGCTCGCGCAGCTTTCGCAGGAAGGCGTGACTCCCGAAACCGTGCCGGCCGCGGAGAGAAGCGTGCTGGTCAGGCAGATCGGCACGCACGGCCTCGACGTGACCGACCGGGTGCATCCGGAGATGGCTGCGATCGCCGTCCGCGCGGCCCGGGCCGTCGGTCTCGATATCGCGGGCGTCGACCTCCTCGCGCGGGACATCGACCGCCCGCCGGCCGAACAAGGGGCGAAGGTCTGCGAGGTGAATGCCGGGCCTCAGCTCATGATCCACGCGCATCCTTCACGCGGACCAGGACAGCCGGTCGCCGAGGCGATCATCGACCTGCTCTGTGCGACAGCCGCGCCAGGGCGGATCCCCGTGACCGCATTTCTGACCGCCGGGTCGGATCCGCGGGGGCCGGAGACGGCCGCCGCGCGGGCCCTGGAGCAACTGCTGCGTGCCGCCGGCAAGACGCCCGGGCTCAGCTGCGCGGCCGGCCGCTGGATCGCCGGCATGCAGTGCGCGACGGAGCCGGGCGACACGACCGCCGCCGCCCGCGACCTCTTCGTGGCGCCCGATATCGACACGGCGGTGCTCGCGCTCGACTGGCGATCGCTCGCGGCGAGCGGTCTGCCGGTGGATCGCTGCGACGTGCTCGTGCTCGGGTCCCTGCCGGCCGCGACGCCAACCGAGGTCGACTGCTTGGCCGGTGTCACGCCGACCGCGGTCGTCGAGACACTCTTGGCCACGGTGGCTCCATCGGGCAGCGTGATCCTCGTCGATGCCGACGCCGCCACCGCAGAGCTTGCGGTATCGAGCGGCCGCCAGGTGATCCGGGTGGAGCGGTCTCATGCCGCAACGGCAGCCGCAGCCGCGCTCAGCTAGGGCGCCGGCGAGGTGCCGCCCACGCCCCGTCGCCGTACGTTCGTTCAGGGCATCCTGCCCTTCACCTACCTCAAAACCAAGGCCAGGCCCGGAGGGCCGGGTCAGCACCAGCCGGCGGAGGCCGGCCAAGCGAACGGCGGCAGGATGCCGCGCCTGGCCGTGTATTCAGCGAGGCGGCAGGATGCCGCGCGTTCGCGTGAAGCCAGCCATGCTCACACCCGCGGGATCTCGTAGCCCGCGCGGGGCGTCCGTGCCGCGAACGCGGCGGCCTGGTCGTCGCCCACGATCTTTTCCGCCGCCGGATCCCAGATGATCTTCCGCCCCAGTCGGGCGGCGATCGCGGCCAGGTGGCAGGTGTTCATGGCGATGATGTGGCTGAAGACGTCGGAGACCGGCAGGCCGCCCTCGCGAATGCAGCGGTAGAAGTTTTCCTTGTGGCCCTCGAACGGCTTGCCCTTGTAGAGCGTCTGCAGATCCGCGTCGCCGAAGGCGTCCTTGTCCCAGCCCTCCTCGATCGGCGTGCCGGTGATCTTGCTGCGGTTGACGAAGAGCCGGCCCTTCGTGCCCTCGAAGAGGATGCCATTATCCCCGCGGCTGGTGATCACGAGCTCCGTGCCGCCGGCGAACCGGCAGGGCACCGAGAAGTCATGGGCCGTGTTGTAGCAGTCGTCGACGGTCGGATAGCCGTCCTTGAAGGGCACCGGGTGGCGGGCGTCGACGCCGTCGATCTCGATCGGCCCCTTGCCCTTGGCATCCTCCTTGAGTGCCCACTGCGCGATGTCGACATGGTGGGCGCCCCAGTCGGTGAACTTTCCGCCCGAGTACTCGTACCACCAGCGAAACTCATAGTGGCAGCGGCGGTTGCGATAGGGCACCTTCGGGGCCTGGCCGAGCCACATTTCCCAGTCGAGGCCGCCTGGCACCCCTTCGATCGGAAATGGACCGCCGGTGGGGCTGCCATTGATGCCGGCCGTCACCCGCTTGATGTCGCCGAGGAGCCCCTTGTGGACCATGTTCACGGCGCGGAGAAACTGGTCCTTCTGGCTCCGCTGCTGCGTGCCGATGAAAAACTGCTGCTGCGGATACTTCTCGGCCGCGGCACGGGCGAGCTGGTTCTCCTCGAGCGTGAGCGAGAGCGGCTTCTGGCAGAAGACGTGCTTGCCGGCCTGGAGGGCCTCGACGGCGATCTTCACATGCCAGTGGTCGGTGGTGACGATGCTCACCACGTCGATGTCTTTCCGCTCGAGCACCTTGCGATAGTCGCCGTAGGCGTCGGCCTTGCCCTTGCCGATCCGCACGTCGTACTTGGCCCGCTCGGCCCGGTCACGGTCGACATCGCAGACGGCGAGGATGTCGCCGAACTTCGCGTGGCCGACGGCATCGCCCAGGCCCATGGAGCCGGTGCCGATGCAGCCGATCCGCGGCCGGTCGGTGGCGGCCTGGTTCGCGAAGACGGTCGCCGCCCAGGGCACGAAGGGCACGAAGCCCGTCGCCGCAGCGCCAGCCGCGGTCGCGCCCAGAGCCGCCGTGGAACCCAGAAATCCGCGCCGCGTCGTCCGCGCTCGCCGCTTCATGATGCCTGTCCTCCGAGGGAGCCCTTGTCACAGTCACGCAAGACGGCAACAGTGTTGGCCCGCGGCACCCGGGCTTCAAGTGGGCCCGGGGAACCACCGGCCTCAGATCCCGCGGCACGCCTCCCCGTCGCCCCGCCGCCCGGCGTGACCGGCCTCTGCGGGACGGACGGTGTCCCGGACATCGAGCGCACGACGCAGCATCATGAAAAAAGCCGACAGTTCGCCCGTAGCGGCCAGATACCGTGCCGCGGTGGGCGTGCCCCGGTCGCCGATACGGATCGTGATGCCGTCGCCGCAGGCCGCGAACGCCTCCTCGTCGGTCTCGTCGTCGCCGATGAACACCCGGTGCTCCCCGCGGCATTCGAGCCGGCGACCGATCCACTCCACCGCCTGGCCCTTGCCCCAGCCCACGTCCGGACGCAATTCGATCACTTGCTTCCCGCCGTGCAGCCGCAGGCGGCCGGGGCCGAGCACGCGCGACGAAAGTTGACCGACGGCCGCCCGCAGTGCCGGAAGGTCCTTGGTCCGCACCCGGCGATAGTGCACCGTCAGTGTGAGTTCCTTGTGCTCGATCCTGGCGCCCTCGATCGCGTCGATGAGGGGCTGCAGCCGCTCCGCGGCCGTCTGCACGAGCCGCCGACAGGCATCCGCATTCGGCTCACGAAATGCCCAGCCATCCCCCTCGATTTCGAGGCCGTGATTGCCCGCGTACGTGATCCCTTCGATCCCCACCCGACGCCGCACGTCGACCAGCCGGCGGCCACTGACCACGGCGACCTGCAGCCGCGGCGGCCGGTGGAGGGCGGCGAGCGTCGTCCGCATGCTGCCGTCGAGCACGCAGTCGTCCGGATCCTCGCAGATCGGCACGAGCGTGCCGTCGAAGTCGGTGCAGACGAGCGCCCGCCCGGCGGCGGCGAGCGCCGCGACGATGCGGGGACAATGGTCGCGGAGCGCGAGGACCTGGTCCGACATCCCGCGCCGCGCTCCTAGGGCACCGCCCGCCGCCGCCGGGCGGGCGCTTGCCCGCCGTCGTCGCCGAGCTCCGAGAAATCGAACCGCAGCAGTTCGGAGAGCACCTTGCCTCCCCAGCGGTAGACGTTGTGCCGGGCCAGATGCTCGCGCATCCGACGCATCCTCCGGCGACGTTCCAGCGCCGGCATCTCGATGGCGACCGCCATGGCCGCCGCCAGCTCCTCCACGGAGAACGGATTCACCTGGATGGCGTCGGTCAGCTCGCGGGCGCTGCCTGTGAACTGGCTGAGGACGAGCACGCCGTCCTCGTCGTGGCGGCTGGCGATGAACTCCTTGGCGACGAGGTTCATACCGTCGTGGAGGGAGCTCACCACGCAGAAAGATGCCAGCCGCTGGAGCGCCATCAGGTCGTCGGGGCCATGGTGTTCCTTGAGAAACACGATCGGCTGCCATCCCGCATCGGACCAGCGGAAGTTGATCCGCTCGACGAGCGCCTCCACCTCCGCCTCGAGCTTCTGGTACTCGGGTATGTGCGACCGCGATGGTGCGGCCACCTGCAGGAAGACCAGCCGGCCTCGGAGGTCGGGTCGCTTGTCGAGCAGGTAGTCGACGGCGCGGAGCCGCTGGGGAATGCCCTTCGTGTAGTCCAGCCGCTCGATGCCCACTCCCAGCAGTTTGGCCCGGCGGCCCAGCCGCCGCCTCCAGCGGATCAACGCAGCATCGACCGCCGGGGTCCGCGCCAGCGCGTCGTGATCGGCGAAGTCGATGCTGATGGGAAAATCGCGGACCGTCGTGGTATGGCCGAGCTGGGTCACCTGGAAGCGGTCGGTGTCGACGCGGGCCTCGACCGTCCGATCGACGGTGTCGAGGAAGTTCTGGCAGTGGTAGCGGATATGGAATCCGAGGAGGTCGTTCCCCAGCAGGCCGTGCAGCAGCTCTTCCTTGTAGGGAAACGCCCGAAACACTTCCCGATTGGGCCAGGGAATATGCCAGAACTGGGCGACGACCAGCCGCGGATTTGCTTCCTTGAGCATCCGGGGCAGGAGGCAGAAGTGGTAGTCTTGGATGAAGACGAACGCGGGGCCGTCGCCCGCCTCCTCGAGCACGGCGTCGGCGTAGCGGCGGTTCACCTCCCGATACGTGCTCCAGTCATCCGGCTGGAAGACGGGCGGCGTGAAGGTGACGTGGCAGAGCGGCCAGAGCCCGCCGTTGGCGACCCCGTAGTAGTAGCCCGCCTCCTGCTCCTTGGTGAGCCAGACTCTCCGGAGAGTGTAGGTTGGATCATCGGGCGGCACGAGCAACCGGTCGTGTGCATCGACCGTCTCGCGGTCGGCGTCGCCGCTCCCATGGGCGATCCAGGTGCCGCCACTGGCGTCCATGATCGGGTCGAGGGCGGTGACCATGCCGCTCGCCGGCCTGATCACCTTGATCCGGTCGCCCTCGTAGCGATGGATGAAGGGCTCGCGATTGGCGACCACGATGAACCGGTGCCCCGCGAGTTTCTCGGCGATCAGACGCCGCAGGGATGCCCGCGTCCAGGCGGCGGGAGCGTGCATCGTGCGTGCCATCGGCGGATACCCTGAAACACGTGGCGAACACTCCACGGCCCGCTCTGGAACACCGGGACCAGAAAACAGGGACCAGAAAACACAACCTTTCGGGATCGTAAGGATTTCCGCCGCATCGGTCAACGGGTCTTTTGCCACGTTCTCACTCGGGCCGGACCGGCAGATCGCGGTTCGATCGATTCGTCGCCCCGACGTAAAACTTCCGACACCACAGGCTCCCGTACATCGCGTGCGGCTGGTGGCAAGCAGCTGTGCTCGGGGCTCGGCCGGCCGACGACGAGCGCATCACACTTCGAGTTCACATGCCCACGACCACGCGACTGCCGAGCGGTGCCGATGGGTTCCTCCCGCGGCTTCCGTTCCTGGCGGCCGTTATGGCTGGGCTCATTGCTCTCCGCGCCGTCCACGCCTTCGCTGCCTCGCCCTGGCAGCCGCCACCGACACTACTGCCCGTCTGGGATCTGACACGGCTGCGACCACCGCCGGCATCACAGCCGGCGACAGAGGCACGGGTCGACGGCGTGGAAGCGATCTGGATCGACACACTCCCTTTCGAGGGCAAGCCGACGAAGGCCTTCGCCTATCTCGGCCTGCCCGCGCAGCCCGCCGAACCAAATACGAAGATTCCCGGCGTCGTGCTCGTGCATGGCGGCGGCGGCACCGCCTTCGCCGACTGGGTGAAGACCTGGACGGCCCGCGGCTACGCGGCGATCGCCGTCGATCTCGAAGGACAGATCCCCAAGCGCGACGCGACCGGAAAAGCCTGGATCCGCACCGCCTCGCTCGGGCATCCCTGGGCCGGCGGCCCGCCCCGGCATGGCCATGCCTTCGGCGACTGCTTCGATCGGCCGTTCGAGGAGCAGTGGCCCTACCATGCGGTGGCCGACACGATTCTGGCCTATTCGCTCCTCGCCGCGCGACCAGAGGTCGACCCGAGCCGGATCGGCCTGGTCGGCATCTCCTGGGGGTCGGTCGTCTGCACGATCGCCGGCGGCGTGGACGACCGGCCGGCCTTCGTCGTGCCGCAGTACATCGGCGGCTTCCTCAATCTCGACAGCGGCTGGTGCGAGTTCATGAAGCCGCGGCCGCAGACCTGGGCCTGGGATCCGGCCAACTTCTACGGCGCGCTGCCTGCCAGTCGCAAGACGCAGTGGCTTTGGATCAACGGCGCCAACGACGCCTACGGCACGCCTCCGATGATGAATGCGTCTTGTCGCGCAACCGCGCCGCATTCCTGGATGACGATCTCGCCCACGCTCGGCCACGGTCACATCTGGGCCCCCGACAAAGTCGGCGAGATCTATGCCTTCGCCGACGCCGTGACGAAAGCCGCAACGCCGCTGGCCCGCATCACGAAGACCGTGTGGCGGCCCGACACGGTCGACGTCGGCTGGACGGGCGGGCCGCCGATCACGAAGGCCCGCCTTGTTTACGCGACCCTGCCGCAACAGGAAATGACGTTCGCACCGCCCGGCACGCGCACCGACTGGCCGAAGGTGAAATACACGGTCTCTGAAGTCGACATCGTCCCCGCGGCCGACGACGCGCCCGACAGCTTTACCGCCACGCTGCCGCGGCCGGCGGGCATGGTGACCGGCTGGGTGAACCTCGTCGACGACCGTGGCCTGGCCGTTTCGTCGGAACTGCTCCCGCCGCCGGCCGCGCCGTGAGGCCACTCGTCCCGCGATCGCGTCACACAAGCGCCGCGCGGAGAATCTCCACCGGATGCAAGGCCTGGCGACCGGTGCCATCCTTGATCTGATGGCGGCAGCTCGTGCCGGGGGCGGCCAGGAGCGCGTCGGCCGCGGCGGCCCGCACCGCCGGAAAGAGCACGAGCTCCCCGATCCGCAGCGACAGCCCGAAGTGCTCCCGCTCGTAGCCGAACGAGCCGGCCATCCCGCAGCAGCCGCTGGGGATCGTCTCGACCGTGTAGTTCCGCGGCAGCGCGAGCGCCCGCACGGTCGTGGCGAGCGATGAGAGCGCCTTCTGATGGCAGTGGCCGTGGAGCTTCACGACGCGATGCTCGTCATGGAAGGCGTCGGGCCCGATCCGGCCGCGGTCGGCCTCGCGGGCCAGGAACTCGTCGATGAGAAGCGTCCGCGACGCGAGCCGGCGGGCGGCGGCCGCGCGGGCCTCCGGCACGAGGTCGGGAAACTCGTCGCGAAACCCGAGGATCGCCGACGGCTCGATGCCGACGAGCGGCGCGTCGTCGGTGACGATCCCGTCGAGCAGCTCGACGTTGCGGGTCGCCAGGTCGCGGGCCTCCCGCACGAGCCCCTTCGAGAGCTGCGCCCGGCCGCTGTCGACATGCCGCGGCAGGATCACCTCGTAGCCGAGCGACTCGAGCAGTTCGACCGCCCGCATCCCCACTTCCACATCGACCGTGTCGGTGAACTCGTCGCAGAAGAGGTGCACGCGACCGTTGCGCCCCGGCCGCGGTGCGCCGGCCGCCTGCCGCCGGCGCAGCCAACTCGTGAGCGTCGTGCCCTGCACGGGCGGCAGCGATCGCTCCGCAGCGAAGCCGAGCACCCGTTTCACGAGCCGCGATACCCCCGGCGCCGACACGAGCAGGTTGTAGGCCCAGGGCGCGAACGTCGCCCGCCTGAGCATGCCCGCGGAGCCGGCCACGAGCCGCGTCCGCCAGGGAACACCCCGGGCGTCGTGCACGTGCTGCTGCCACTCGGCCTTGAGCCGCGCCATGTCGACGTTCGACGGGCATTCCGACTTGCAGGCCTTGCAGGAGAGACAAAGATCCATCACCTCCGCCAGCTCCGGCCGCGTCCAGGGATCGGCCTCGGCGCGGGAGGCGGAGAGCGCCTGTCGCAGGACGTTGGCCCGGGCCCGCGTCGTATGGTCCTCGTCGAGCGTGGCCATGAAGCTCGGGCACATCGTGCCGCCGGCCGCCGCCGGCTTCCGGCACTGGCCCACGCCGGTGCACTTCTCCGCCGCGCGGAGGATGCCGCCGGAGTCGGCGAAGCGGAAGGCCGTCGCATGCTGCGGCTCCGGCTCGCCGGGCAGGATCCGCAGCGACGTGTCCATCGGCGGCGTGTCGATGATCTTGCCGGGGTTCAAGATCCCCTGCGGATCGAAGGCCCGCTTCACCCGCTCGAGCAGCCGGTAGCAGTCGTCGCCCACCATGGTGCGGATGAACTCGCCGCGGAGCCGGCCGTCGCCATGCTCGCCGCTCAACGATCCGCGATACTTCTTCACGAGCGCCGCGACGTCGGTCGCCACGCCGCGGAACAGCGCCAGGCCCGCGGCCGTCCGCAGGTCGAAGAGCGGCCGCAGGTGCAGTTCGCCCGCTCCGGCATGGGCATAGTGGATGCAGTCGATGCCGTACTTCTCGGCCAGGAGCCGGTCGAACTCGGCGATGTAGGCGGGCAGATCCTCGACGGCCACGGCCGTGTCCTCGACGATCTCGCGGGGCTTGGCGTCGCCCGGCACGTTGTTCACGAGCCCCTGGCCGGCCCGCCGCAGTTCCCACACCTTCTCGCCGGCGCCGCCCTCGAGCACGGGATAGGCGTAGCCGAGGCCGGCGCCGCGGAGGTCGTCCACGATGGCGCGGAGCTTCACGGCGACGACATCCCGAGCGGCATGCTTCACCTCGACCACCAGGATCGCGCCGGGATCGCCGACGACGAACGACCGGTTCCGCGCCTGCTCGGCATTGCCTTTCGTGCAGTCGAGGATCGTCTTGTCGATGAGCTCGCAGGCGGTGAGGAGCGGCGCCGACGCGTCGACCGCGGACGCGACCGGCGCGGCCCGCCGATGCCGCATCACGACGAGCGTGGCTTCAAGCGCCTCCGCGACCGTGCCGCAGTGCACGACGAGGAGCGCTCCCGGCGGCGGCAGCGGCACGAGGGAGAGTTCGTATTCCACGCCCAGGAAGAGCGTGCCTTCGGAGCCGGCCAGGAGCCGGCAGAGATTGAATTGCCGCGTCGAGTCGGGATCGAAGCAGTCGGCGTCCATGACCGCGTCGAGGGCGTAGCCGGTGTTGCGGCGGGTGACCTCCGGCCGTGGGTAGCGGTCGCGGATCAGGCGGCGGTTCTCGGCGTCTGACAGCAGGCCGCGCAGCGCGCGATAGATCCGGGTCTCGAGCGTGTCGGGGCCGGCGCACTTCGCAGCCCACTCTTCCTGCGAGAGCGGCCCGAACGTCGCCTCCGATCCGTCGGCGAGGAAGCCACGGGCCCGCACGAGATGATCGCGGGTGGAGCCGTAGGCGATGGAGTTCGAGCCGCAGGAATTGTTGCCGACCATGCCCCCGATCGTGGCCCAGCCGGCGGTCGAGGTCTCGGGGCCGAAGAAGAGTCCCTGGCGGGCGAGCTGACGGTTGAGTTCGTTGCGGACCACGCCCGGCTGCACGCGGACGGTCTTCCCCGCGACATCGACCCCGAGCACCTGGTTCAGATGGCGGCTCATGTCGACGACGATGCCGCCACCGACGACCTGGCCGGCGAGCGACGTGCCCGCGCCGCGGGGCACGAGGCCGATCCGCTCCGCCGCGGCGAACCGCACCAGCTCCCGGATATCCGCCTCCGACGCGGGCACCGCCGCCGCCAGCGGCCGCTCCTGATACTCCGAGGCATCGGTCGCGTAGATCGTCCGCGCAAGATCATCGACCCGCAGGTCACCCGCGAGCCGCGCGGCGAGCCGCGCCAACCGCGCCTCGAGTGATCCTGCCTCGAGCGGTGAAAAGCGCATGCGCTGACGAGCCTGGTCGCGAGGGTGCTACGATCGTGGGGAACGCTCCCATGATACGCCGCCGGCGACGGGGATGATTTCGCCCTGGCAGCAGACCTTTTCGTTTTTTCGCACGATGCCTCCCGAGCAGCTTTCGCTGTTTCCCGATGCCGACGCGGTCGATCCGGCGGCCGTCGATCCCGCCGTGGCGCGGATCGCCGCGGTGCTGCCACCGCGAATCCACCTGGGCACGTCGAGCTGGTCGTTCCCGGGGTGGACGGGGCTCGTCTACGCGCCGCAGGGCGTACGGCTGCCCACCGAGCAGTCGCTCGCCCGGAAGGGGCTCGCGGCCTATGCCGCGCACCCGCTCTTCCGCACCGTCAGCCTCGACCGCACATTCTACGCGCCGCTCTCCGCGGACGAGTTCGCCCGCTATGCGGCGCAGGTGCCCGCGCACTTCCGCTTCGTCGTGAAGGCGCCGGCGGCGATCACCGATCCGGCGATCCGGCGGCCTGCCTCGGGCGAAACCTCAGGGGAAAATCCTTCTTTTCTCGATGCCACCGCTGCCGCCGCTGCCTTCGTGCGGCCGGCGGTCGCCGGCCTCGGGCACCGCGCCGGTCCACTCGTCTTTCAGTTCCCGCCGCTCGGGCGGCGGCTGCTCGCCGACATCCCGCGATTGGCCGCCCGCATCGCCGCCCTCTTCGCGGTGCTACCGCGCGGGCCGCTCTATGCCGTCGAGATCCGCGATCCGGATCTCGCCTGCCCAGCGTTCGCCGATCTGCTCGCACGGGCCGGAGCCGTGCCCTGCCTCGCCGTCCACGCCCGCATGCCGCCGGTGACAGAGCAGGCCGAACGCCTCGGCCTCCTGCGACCCGAGTGTCGCCATCCGCTCGTGGTCCGCTGGAACCTTCACGCGGGCCACGATTATGAAGCCGCCAAGGCGGCATACTTTCCCTTCAATAGGCTTGTCGAGGAAGACACCGCCTCACGGGCTGCCCTCGCCCGGCTCGCCCGCGCGGCCGCCGCTTCGGATCGCGACGTCTTCATCACCATCAATAACAAGGCCGAGGGCTCCGCGCCCGTGTCGGTCGAGAAGCTGGCCGCGGCCATCGTCATCGGCACCACCCCGACGAGTGAACGCCTGCTCACTTCCACCGACTGACCGGTGCCGTCAATCGCACTGACGGAAATCGCTCATGGCGCCGGTTGTATCCGGGGGCGATCGCAGCGACGCTCCTTGCGGGCTGCGTCGGCGATTCGCCATACTTTCGGCTTGCGCGTGCACCGGAGGCAGGGCTCACCAAGCGCAGGCCCAGGGCCTCCCGCCTGCCGCCGTTTTCGCGTCCGCGTTCGCGCCTTCGAGAGGGATTTCCAGTCATGGCCACAGCCACCGCCCGCACCTCCGCCAAGCTTCCCGAGGCCAAGAACGTCGGCGCCGCGCTCGACAAGGCGCTGAACGCCGGCAAGGGCATCCTCCGGCTCTCGCCCACCTGGGTACCCCGCAGCTTCCTGCATCCCGGCAAGCGGGTGCGGCTGCATCCGGACGACTACTACTCCTACGGGCTCGACCGCGGCGGCATCGACGAGCGGTGGTTCGCCAGCACGACCGAGGCGGCCAACGAGGGCCGCGTGCCCGACGAGGGGCTTTCCTGGTGCGTGAGCGACGGCGAGAGGTTCCTCCTGCGCGACGCCGTCGCCGAGGGGCAGGGCCGGCTCGTCGGCAAGGCGATCTGGGACCGCTACCAGAAGTGGCCCGTCTACTCGAAGTTCTTCGACAACATGGGGCCGATCCCCCACCACATGCACCAGTCGTTCGAGGACGCGAAGCTCGTGGGGCAGGAGGGGAAGCCGGAGAGCTACTACTTCCCGCCGCAGTACAACAACTGCGACAACAACTTCCCGTACACCTTCATGGGCCTCGAGCCCGGCACCACGAAGGCCGACGTCCGCCGCTGCCTCGAAAACTGGAACAAGGGCGACAACGGCATCCTCGGCCTCTCGAAGGCCTACCGGCTCGAGCGGGGCACCGGCTGGCTGATCCCGCCGGGCGTGCTCCATGCCCCGGGCTCGCTGCTCACCTACGAGCCGCAGTGGGGCAGCGACGTCTTCGGCATGTTCCAGTCGCTCGTCGAGGGTCGGGCGGTGCCGTGGAGCCTGCTGGTCAAGGACATGCCGAAGGAGAAGCACCACGACCTCGACTTCATCATCGGCCAGCTCGACTGGGAGAAGAACGTCGACACGCACTACAAGGAGAGCAACTTCCTCGTGCCGCTCGTCGACGAGAAGCGGAGCACCGCGGGCGCGACCGACCGCTGGATCGTCTACGGCCACGTCGACGGCCGGCAGCTCTTCAGCGCCAAGGAACTCACGCTCGAGCCGGGCGCGAAGGTCACGATCCACGATGCCGGCGCGAGCGGCTGGATCACGGTCCAGGGCGAGGGCAAGGTGGGCGTGCACGATGTCGCGACGCCGACGCTCATCCGCTTCGGCCAGATGACGGCCGACGAGCTCTTCGTCTCCGCCGACGCCGCCACCGCGGGCTATACGGTTGAAAACACCGGCCCCGGCCCGCTTGTCTCCCTCCGCTACTTCGGCCCCGACGTGCACCCGGATCTCCCCAAGCACGGAAGGAAGAAGTAAGGGCCAGCGAGGGCGGAACGCCGAACGCGTAACATCGAACGCGGCACGCGGAAAACAAACGCGGAAAACGAACGCAGGATGAACGCAGGACGAGCGCAGTCGGTCGGGGGTCGCGCGCAGCCGCCAAGGACTTTTGACTGGAAGAGTTGACCCGCTATCGGAGTAGAGCCCACAACGTCAAAATCCGCCGGCGGCGAGCACGAGCCCCCGACCGGCGTAGCGGACCAGCTGCATGCTGTCCGCTGATCCCAACCGAGCCGAGAAAGGACCCCCGCGATGCACACGGCCCCGAAACTCCACAACGCCATGTGGCCCGGCCTGGTCGGCAAGGGCACAGACGCCGGCCAGGAGCCGCCGATCAGCCTCGAGCGGATGCTCGAGCTGACCGCCGCGGCGAACGTCCGCGGGCAGAAGTTCGATGGCATCGACTACTTTTTGTTCCTTCCGCACACGAATCCCGAGGCGAGCGATGCCGAGCTCGCGAAGATCGCCGACCTGATCGCGAAGCACGGCTTTGCGGTCGGCTCGCTCGTGGCGCCCGTGTGGCCCGGCACCGTGGGCGACTCGGCGATGGGCGACGCGGCGGCGCGGGAGAAGTTCCTCTCGGCCGTGAAGATGGCCTGCCGGATCGCGAAGGTCTTCGAGCAGCACGGCGTGCGAAAGTACGGCGTGATCCGAATCGATTCGGCCGAGTTCGGCGTGAACAAGTGGCGGGAAAACCCGAAGGCCAACACCGCGAAGATCGCGGAGACCTTCCGCGAGGCGGCGAAGATCGCCCGCGACAACGGCCAGCGGCTCGCGGCCGAGGGGGAGATCTGCTGGGCGGGCATGCACTCCTGGAAGGACATGCTCGACCTGCTCGAAGAGGTCGGGATGCCCGAGACCCTCGGCTTCCAGGCCGATCTCGCACACACCTATCTCTATCTCCTCGGCTACAACGCCCCGGAGCACGCCCTCGTGAAGCCGGGCTACACCGAGGCCGAGTTCTGGCCGGCCTACACCCGGATGGTCGAGCAGTTGCGGCCGTGGACGATCGACTTCCACGTCGCCCAAAACGACGGCCAGGTGCACGGCGCGGGCTCGCACGACAAGACGGGCAAGCACTGCCCGGCCGACGATCCCAACGGCAAGCTCGACATCGTCAAGTGTTCCGGCCTCTGGCTCGAGGGCGCGGCCGACCGCGGCATCGAGCACATCTGCTGGGACGGCTGCATGTTCCCCAACGCCACGCTCGAAAACCCCAAGACCTGGAACACGATCCTCGACACCATGATCAAAGTCCGCGACGCCCACGGCTGGGGCGAGGCCAAAGCCTGACCGAGCCGGCGTTCTTACTGGAATAGACCGAAGCCGGTCGGGGGTCGCGACCAGCCTCGTGCGGGAGCGAAGCCTGTCGGGGTCACGCGCAGCCGCCGGTGAACTTTGACTGAAAGAGTTGACCCACCACGCAGACCGAGCAAGCCACGTCAAAGTCCGCCGGCGGCGAGCATGAGCCCCGCAGGCGCAGCGGCCTAGTCTTATCCGCCCGAACCACACTCGCCCGACCATCTCGTCAACGTCATCCCGCCCAGAACCCCACGAAAGGATCCCCTATGGCTAAGCCCCTTCGCATCGGCATGATCGGCTACGGCTTCATGGGCCGCGCCCACTCCAACGGCTACAACCGCGTCAAGGACTTCTTCGACCTCGAGTACCTGCCCGTGCTCCAGGCCGTCGCCGCCCGCGACGCCGGCAAGGCCAAGGACTTCGCCGACCGCTGGGGCTACAAGCGGGTCGAGACCGACTGGCGGAAGCTCGTCGCGGCCGACGACATCGACGCCGTCGACATCTGCACGCCCAACAACCTCCATGCCGAGATCGCCATCGAGGCCGCCAAGCACGGCAAGGCGATCCTCTGCGAGAAGCCGCTGTCGATGGACGTAGCCGAGGGGGAGACGATGTGCCGGGCGGTCGAGAAGGCCGGCGTGGCGAACATGGTCTGGTACAACTATCGCCGGATCCCGGCGGTGACGTTCGCCAAGCAGATCATCGATTCGGGCAAGCTCGGCCGGATCTTCCACTACCGGGCCGAGTTCCTCCAGGACTGGACGATCAACGCCGACCTGCCCCAGGGGGGCGCGGCCCTCTGGCGGCTCGACGCCGCGGCCGCCGGCAGCGGCGTGACGGGCGACCTGCTGGCCCACTGCATCGACACGGCCCTGTGGCTCAACGGCGGCGTGGCCGACGTCACGGCGATGACCGAGACGTTCGTCAAGGAGCGGAAGCACCAGCTCACCGGCAAGGTGGAGAAGGTGGGGATCGACGACGCCTGCTCGTTCCTCTGTCACTTCAAGAACGGGTCACTCGGGCTCTTCGAGAGCACCCGCTACGCCCGCGGCCACAAGGCCCTCTACACGTTCGAGATCAATGGCGAGCACATGAGCCTGAAGTGGGATCTCCATGACCTGCACCGGCTCCAGGTCTTCGACTACAAGGACGAGGGGCCGATGCGGGGCTGGAAGAGCATCCATGTCACCGACGGCGACCATCCCTACATGGGGAAGTGGTGGGTGCCGGGCCTGGCGATCGGCTACGAGCACAGCTTCGTCCATCAGGTGGCCGACTTCCTCGAGGCCTACGCGAAGAAGCAACCCGCCCATCCGACGTTCCGCGACGCCCTCGAGACCCAGAAGGTCTGCGACGCGGTGCTCAAGAGCGCCGCGAGCCACCAGTGGGTCGACGTCGGCTGACACTGGCGGCGGTCGCGGCGGCAGCGGTCGGGCTCAGCCTGGCCCTCCTCGCGCGGCCCCGGCAGTTCGTGGTCGAAGGCCTCTCGATGGGGCCCGGTCTCCTGCCCGGAGACCGGGTCGCGTCGGGGCCGTGGCCGCTCTTGGATCGGTGGCGACAGCCTGAGCGGTTCGAGCGCTGGATCGTCGCGGCGCCGGATGGCACGCCGGCCCTCAAGCGGGTCGTCGGCCTGCCCGGCGAGGTCGTGTCGCTCCGCGACGGCGACCTGGCGATCGACGGACGGACGATCCTCGTCGCTCCGGCGATCCTGGCGGAGGTGGCGACCTGCGTCGCGACCGAGTGCGATCCATCCGCCCTGGAGCCTGCCGTCGATCCTATCGACAGCGGCACCTGGCAGTGGCGCGTCGCCGTGCCCGAGGCGCTCGACGACGCGGCTTTCGCGCCGCGCGAGCGGCGGGTGCTGCTCCCCGTGCGCGACGTCGGCCTGGCGGCGATCGTGGGGCTGACAGCCTCGCCCGCCGGTACCGCGCGGCTGAGTGCCCGCATCGACGACCGCCGGATCGTCTGGCGGAGCACGGCGCCGGGCCGGTATGCGATTGTCGCCGGCAGGCTCGACGGGCATCTTGTCGGCGCCGCCTGGCCGCTCGACATCGGGAGCGCACCGGCCCGCGGCTGCGTGCCCCAGGGCCCCGAGGCGTGGGACGTGGCGGTGGCGTGGCCCGGCGACGGGCCACCACAAACACTCGCACTGGACGCGAGCCCGCTCGACCGCGACGACGCGGCGCGGTGCGTCGAACGGCTCGTCCTCTGGCGGGATCGGCTGCTGCGGCCGGCGGCCGATCAGATCGAGGAGTGGCGGCTCCGCGCCGGCGAGTATTTCTTGCTCGGGGATTTTCCTTCGGGCAGCCGTGACTCGCGACACTGGGGGCCGCTCGACCGCGGCGCCTTCCACTCCCTTATTCCACGGGGTCGCTGAACCGCAGGCCGGCAGCCGGCCCGAGAGCGACGGATCAGTCCGCCGCCACACGCGGCAGCATGCAGTCGGCCTCGTGGAGCACGACGACGCTCTCGGCGCGGTGCGCCAGCCGCTCGACCACTTCGGGCGTCGCCGCATGACCGATCTCGAGATCCTCGACGGTCGTCTCGTCGAGATCGGAGAGCAGCACGAGGCGGCGACCGCCCAGGCAGCGGGCAAAAAACCGCGTCCGGAACGCATCGCCGATGAGCGCCTGGTCGCCCGTGGCGACCGCCTCGCGGACGAGCCCTTCGAGAGGCGCTCCTTCGCGCCAGCGGGCGAAGATCACCGCCGGGGCCTCGGCGAGCCGGCTTGCCACGCAGATCGTGCCGCCCGGGGACGTCGTGCGGGCCGCCGCCGCCACGGCGCGGAGCACGGCCGGCAGGCCGCCCGCGGGGTCGGCCAGCGACGCGATGGTGAGCGCCGCCCGGCCCGGCACCATCGGCCGCCACGCGGCAGCGGCGCGGCGGGCCCGGTGGGCGGCGGCGTTCGGCAGGCCGAAGCAGGCGGCGGCGAGCGTACCGCGCCCGCCGGGCACGAGCCGGAGGCTTGCGGTCATGCCCAACTGCCAGATTGCTTCGCCGTTGCATGCCCGCCAGTCGGCCACGGCCCGGCGACCGCGCAGGGCCAGGTCGCGGACGAGCCGCTGCCGGCACGCCTGCCGCGAGAAGGCGGGCCACAGCTCGCCGGTCGGCGACTCTGCGCCAAGCGACGCATCCCAGTTCCAGGCCCCGACGCTCACGACGACATCGGCATCGACGAGCGTCCTGGCGAGATGAATCGGCCGGCCCGCCGCATCGGCGGCGACGTAGGAAGTCTGCACGTCGTCCGCGGGGACGAAGGGCGTGCGCGCGACTCCGGACGGTGCGACCACCGACGCCGGCTGCGGCTCTCCCAAGACCTCGAGCGGCGGCGCCGCCGAGATCGTCAGGTCGCCCGGCTCGATGCCAGCCGCCAGCAACCGGTCGCACACCGCGGCGAGCACCGCCTCCGCCTGTGGCACAATGCCGCCGACGGCGATCGCCACACGGTCGCCCGGGACGACCTGCGCCGCAAGCGCGAGCCCGTCCGCGGCGTCGTCCACCGCCGCCAGCACGAGTCCGCCCGCGGCGGCTCCGGCCACGCCGGCCGGCCCGCGGCAATCGGCCACGAGCGCATCCTCTCCGACTTCGAGGATCAGCGGCTCGGGAGCCCCGTAGGGCAGTTCGACGCATGTGACCAAGGCAGTACCTCCGGCCCCATCCTACCTGCTGCCGGCTCGCGCGCGGACGGCCCAGGTCTGCGGCACGAGACTGATCTGGCCATGCCGCAGCCCGGTGCGGCATGATGCGTCCATGATCACCTGCATGCACCATCAGCGGCGCCCCCTCGCCGCGCTCGTCGCCTGCCTGGCGGTGCTGGCCACCTGCGGCTGCGGCACGAATCCGCGCCGGCTGCTCGACGACATGAGCAAGGCCTACCGTGGCGCGAATTCCTATGCGGACGACGCCGTCGTGCGCATCCGCTTCGTCCGCAACGACACCGAGACCGACGAGACGATTCCGTTCCGGGTCGTCTTCGCGCGGCCCGACCGGCTGCGGATCGACTGCTACGACGCCCGGATCGCCGCCGACGGCACGACGCTCCACGCCGCCGTCGGCGCGGTGCCGGGGCAGGTGCTCGAGGAGCCGGTGAAGAGCCCGCTGACGCTCGACCAGATCTTCGCCGACGAGCAGGTACGGCTGGCGCTGGCCGAGGGGGACGCCGGCTGCCCCACACAACTGCCTCTCCTCTTGGCGGACGACACGGTCGACCTGATCCTCGCTGACGCCGTCGGCCCGCCGCGGATCACGGCCGCGGATACGGTGGAGGGAAATCAGTGCCAGGTCGTGACGGTGCCGAAACCCGACGGCAAACTCGTCCTCTGGATCGACGAGCGGACGAAGCTCCTGCGCCGCATGGCGCTGCCGACGGGGGAATACGGCCGGCACCTCGCCGAGCAGGGCGGCCCGGTCGGCGGCCTGTCGGTTCTCGTCGACTTCAGGGAAGCGCGGTTCGCGGCCGAGGTGCCAGAGACGACGTTTGCTTTCGAGGTGCCGCAGGCCGCCGCCCGCGTCGCCCGGCTCGATCCGCCGATCGCCCCGGCGCCGCCGAGCGCACTTGTGGGCAAGCCCGCGCCGCGGTTCGCCCTCACAGGCCCTGACGGGGCGACCATCTCACCGGCCGACCTCGCAGCCGCCCCCGCGGTGCTCGAGTTTTTCCACGTGGCCTGCGACCGCTGCGGCGACTCGATGCCGCGGATCGCCCAGGCCGTGAAGGCGTTCGTCGCCCGCCAAGGGCCGGGCGACGGCCCCGCCGTGCGGCACTACGCCGTCAGCGTCGATGAACTGGACGTCCCGGACGCGCAGCTCCGGGAGAAGCTCTCTCAATGGGGTGGAGCCGGCACGTTCGTCCGCGACCCGCGAAGCATGGCGGCGAGCGGCTTCGAGATCGAGTCGTTTCCCGCGGTGGTCGTGCTGGCTGCGGATGGCACCGTGGCCGACGTGCTCCTGGGCCACGATCAGCGGATCGGCGCGGATCTCGCCGCGACACTCGCCACGCTCGCGGACGGCGGCTCGACGGCGCCGCTCCTCCGCGACCGCTTCGAGTCGCGGCTGGCCGAGTATCGCGAGTCGCTCGACCGGGTGGCCGGCGGCGGCGCGGCCGCGCGGATCCCGCCGCAAGAGATCGCGCCGCGACGACAGCCCGACCGCTTCAAGCTGGTAAAGGCCTGGCAGGCCGCTGGCATCGCCATGCCCGGCAACGTCGCGTGCGTGCAGGAGGGCGACACGGCGCGGGTCGTCGCCCTCGACGGCTGGCGGACGGTCGTGCTGCTCGACGCGGCCGGGCGCGAGACCGGCCGGCACGAGCTCGATCTGCCGGCCGATGCGGCCATCGGCTTCCTCCGCACGGCGGTCGACGCCGCGGGCCGCCGCTGGTGGCTCGGTGGCGAACGGGGCGGCCAGCAGGTCTTCGTGTTCGACGATGCCTGGAAGCTGCACGCGACCTATCCCGAATGGGACGGCCCGCGGCATGCCGGCATCCGCACGGCACAGCTCGTCGACTGCGACGGGGACGGCACGCCCGAGATCGTCGTCGGTTACGCGGGCACCGTGGGCGTGCAGGTCGCGCGGCTCGATGGGCACCGAATCTGGCGGGACCGCTCGCTCGACACCGTGCTCGACGTCGTGGCCGACGTGCCGCGGGACGGCGGCGGCCAGGGGCTTGTCTGTGTCGACGGCCAAGGCCGGCTCATCCCGCTCGCCCCGCAGTTGCCGGATGCCTCGCCCGCACCGTCTTCTGGCCCGCTGTCGGGCTGGACGCTGAGCCCGCCCGTGGCCGCACTCTTCTCAGGCCCGGTCGCCCCTGACGGCCGCTGGGCCTTTCTCGGCCTCTCGAGCCCGCGGCCCGGTCAGAACCAGGCCGTCGGCCTCGGCCCGGACGACGCGCAGTTCTGGCAGCTCGACCTGCCGGACGGCGTCCATCGTGACGGGCCGATCGAGCCGGTGGCCTGGGCCGATCTCTTGGGGACACCGCGGCGGCAGTGGCTCATCGGCGCGCCGGACGGCTCGGTGATCGTGCTCTGGGCCGATGGCCGTGTCGTCGATCGCTACCGCCACGGTGCTGCCCTCGTGGGCCTGGGCGGCTATCGCGCGGGCAAGGACGGCTGCATCGTGATCGCCACCAAGGACGCCGTCGAAGCCTACCGCGTCGACGACGTCGCGCTGGACTAGCCGCAGACGCTGGGCCTGGCGGCACGCCGATGGCCCCGACGAAACCGCCTTCCCGTGGCGACAAGGTTTCCAACGTGTCGAATCCGGGTTGCCAGGGCGCCGGTGAGGTGCCGCCCACGCCCCGTCGCCGGACGTTCGCGTCGGCCTTCCGGGCCTCCGCTCACTCGGATGCTGACTTCGCTCCGCCATCCTGGCTGCGCTCGTCATCATACGCCGGCTCTCGGAGCATGGGCGGCACCTCACCTCCCGTAGCGGCAGCAAGAGCGGTCGGGTCGGCAGCCAAACGCGCCTTCGCAAGACTGCATGGCATGGATGCCATGCGCAGCACCAGCCGGCGGAGGCCGGCCAAGGCCCGGTCGGCAGGATGCCGAGCCCGGCCGTGTAGTCAGTCGCCTGCGTAACCACCTCAAGACTGCATGGCATGGATGCCATGCGCAGCACCAGCCGGCGGAGGCCGGCCAAGGCCCGGTCGGCAGGATGCCGAGCCCGGCCGTGTAGTCAGTCGCCGCCCTTACGGGTACAGAGGGCCTCGTAGACGTGCAGGTCGATCGTTTCGGCGATGAACTCGCAGTGGCCGTCGGCGAAGAGGACGTTCACGCCGCCCAGATGCTGGCTCGACAGATCGCCGAAGTGGGGCTCTTCCTGGGCTCCGCCGGGCGGATGGTGCCCGTGGGCGACCACCCGTGCGATCGACTCGCACTTTCCCTCCACCATGCCTGCCCAGAGGCTGCCGCCCATGCGGCTGTCCCGCTCGCCTACCATAATCGTCTTGCTCAGGCCGTCGGTGACATGGCGGAACGGCATCCGGCTGTTGGCGAAGAACATGCCGTTGCCGGCGAAGGGCTCCCCCTCGTCGTGATGCTCCTCGTGCTCATCCTCGTGCTCCTCCTCCTCATGGGCCTCCCAGGAGTTGGTGCCAAACATGCCGACGTAGTTGGACCGCGCGAAGATGTCGCTGCCGGGACTGGCATCGACCGCATCATGCTCGCAGCCGTCGCCCGAGTCACCGACCGCGAACGTCGGCTTGTTGATCGCCGGGTCGGACGGGCAGAGGAAGCCCGGCATCACCTTGGCGAGCACCGCAGGCGATGCGGCCAGAATCGGATTCCGGATGTCGATCTGGCGGAAGGTGGTGTCCTCCTCCATGAAGGACAGCACCCGAGACGCCCAGCCCCAGCCCACGCCCTCTTCGGCATGGTGATTGTCGACGGGATTGCCGGCCGGCTTGCAGAGCCAGCCCTCAGGCAGCTGCCGGCGGGTCTCGTGGTAGTTGTGCAGGGCCAGGCCGGCCTGCTTGAGGTTGTTGGTGCAGTGCATCCGCCGGGCCGACTCGCGGGCCGACTGCACCGCCGGCAGGAGCAGGCCGACGAGCGTGCCGATGATCGCGATCACGACCAGGAGTTCGACGAGCGTGAAACCATGAACAGGACGGGTGGATCGCATCACTAGGCTCCTTGATGCTCGAGTTCGACCGGCTTGCCAGAAGACACGACTGCTATTCACCTGCAACTCATTTGCGGATTTTAGCCGGTCCCAAGCCGGTGTCAAGGAACGGGCGGAAGCCCCCTCGCAGTCCGCATAACCCCACTCCCCGGCGCCGCCCCTCATCGGCCGCGTCGGTGCGGCCGATGCTTCCTGCACGGGGCGTGCAGTCGTCGGCACGCGGGTATCCTCCGCCCCCGATCATTCCGGCACCTTTGGAGTCCGTACCGTGCGCCTCGCATCCGCCTGCCTGTTCGCCGCCGCCCTGGCTCTGGCCCCCTCCTCGCCGCCGGCATGGGGCGGCCAGATGCCCGACGGCACCGCCATGGCCGAGGGCATGCCCGGTGTCACGATGCAACATCCGGGAGGTTGCGGCTGCCAATCGGGGTCGGCCGGGGGGTATCAGCAGCCGCCGTGGCATGGCAACGTACAGGCCTGCCAGTCGACCTGCGGGCAACCGACCTGCCGCGGCTCGAACGTGTTTCAGGCGCATCCGTTCGCGCAGCTCCATTGGCGGGAAACAGCGGGCTGCGTGAGCCCGCCACCCTCCCTGCCCAGGTTGCACGCGTTTTTCCGCGAGGGCTACATGCCTTCCCCGCAGCCGCCAGTCCTGCCCCGCTGTCACCAGTGCGGCACGCCCATCGCCGGCGGCTTTTAGAGCATTTCCGACTGTGGTGTAGCACCGGCTTCGGGGCGGCAGCCCAGATGCCGCCGGTCACCAGAGCCGGCCGGCGAGCAGGAGCGCGGCCGTCACGGCGATCACGCCGACGACGTCGATCACCGCCCCGGCTCCCATCATCGCCCGCAGGGGCACCCGCCCGGAGCCGTAGACGAGGGCATTGCAGGGCGTACTCACCGGCATCATGAAGCCGAGGCTGGACGAAAACGTCGCGGCGAGCGCCGCCGTGAGCGGATCGGCCCCCGTGGCCCGCGCCAGCGCGATCACGACCGGCACGACCATGTTGGCGCTGGCGGTGTTGCTCGTAAACTCGCTCGTCACCACCGCCACGACCGCCGCCACGGCGACGAGGACCGGTCCGCTCCAGTCGCCGGCGGGAATCCAACCGGTGATCGACCGGCCGATCCCGGCGGCCAAACCGGTGGAAAATGCCAGTTCGCCCAGCGCCATGCCACCGCCATAGAGCAGGATGATGTCCCAGTCGATGCGGGCATCCTGCCAGCGGAGCACCCGGGCTGGCCGGCCGTCGGCTCCCACGTCTCCGGGCAGCATGAAGAGCAGGATCGCCCCGGCGAGGGCCACCACTCCCTCGGGCAACCGGCGGCTCGTCCAGACGCAGACCGGATGGTCGGCGCCGAGGATCGCCACGAGCAGGCCCGGCAGCACCCAGAAGAGGATGGTGAAGCCGAACGCGGCGGCCACCGACTTCTGCGCGCGGGTCCAGGGTCCGAGGCGACGACGCTCACGGGCCACATAGCTCTCCACTCCGGCGAGCCGCCCCACGCCGGACGGAAAGAGACGCTGGAGCACCAGCACCGTGCACGTCGCCAGCGCGGCCACGAGCGGGACGCCGATGGCGCACCACCCAAGGAACGACACCCGCGCGCCCGCCTGGTCGCGGATGAACGCCAGGCCGATCAGATTCGGGGGCGTGCCGATCGGCGTGGCCAGCCCACCGATCGACGCTGCGAAGGCGACGCACAGATACAGGCTCGTCGCGAACGCCGGCGCCGGCCGCCCACCCCGCCCATCGGCGGCCGACTCGACCGCCGCGAGAATCCCCGAGACGATCGCCACCATCATCGCGGCGGTGACCGTGTTGGAAATGAACGCGCTCATCACGACGCAGACCACGGCGACTCCGGCCAGGATCCGGCCGGGCCGCTCGCCGATCCAGGGCAGCGACAGCACGCCATAGGCCAGCCGCCTGTCGAGGCCATGCAACCGGATTCCCTCGGCCAGGAAGAACGACCCGATGAAGAGAAAGATCAGCGGATCGGCGAACGGCCGAAACACCTCCTTCGCCGGCGCCACGCCCGCCACCACGCAGGCCACGGCGCCCAGGAGCGCCGTCACCGCCAGCGGCAGGGCCTCGGTCACCCACAGCACGGCGACGATCACGAGGATCGGTGCGAGCGTCAGGGCTTCCGGGGTGAGTTGCATGGCCGATTCCGGACCGCACCGCCACCGTCCCCGGGCCCGCAGGAGCCAGGTACGGCCCTGCGGGCACGGCGGTCGGTCAGTAGGTCTTGCCGAGGGAGGCCTGCGCCGCCGCCAGGCGGGCGACCGGCAGCCGGAACGGCGAGCAGCTCACGTAGTCGAGACCGACGTGGTGGCAGAAGACCACCGAGTGCGGATCGCCGCCGTGCTCGCCGCAGATGCCGAGCTTGATGTCGGGCCGGGTCTGGCGGCCCTTCTCCACCGCGACCTTCATCAGCTGGCCGACGCCCGAGGCGTCGATCGAGGCGAACGGGTTCGCCTTGAAGATGCCCTCGTCGGTGTACTTCGCCAGGAATGAGCCCATGTCGTCGCGGCTCATGCCCAGGCAGGTCTGCGTCAGGTCGTTGGTGCCGAAGGAGAAGAACTCGGCCGTCTCGGCGATCTCGTCGGCCGTGAGGGCGCCGCGCGGGATCTCGATCATCGTGCCGACGAGGTACTTGATCTTCTGCCCCGTCTCCTTCTGCACCTTCTCGGCGACGGCATGCACGATCGCCACCTGGTTGTCGAGCTCCTTCTTGAAGCCGACGAGCGGGATCATGATCTCGGGCTTCACCTTGATGCCCGCCTTCTGCACCTTCGCCGCGGCCTCGAAGACGGCCCGGGCCTGCATCTCGGAGATCTCGGGGTAGCTGATGCCGAGACGGCAGCCGCGATGCCCGAGCATCGGGTTGAACTCGTGCAGGGCATGCACGCGGGCCTTCACCGTCTCCACCGGCATCCGCAGCTTCTTGGCGAGGTCGGCCTGGGCCTTCTCGTCGTGCGGCACGAACTCATGCAGCGGCGGGTCGAGGAAGCGGATCGTGGCCGGCCGGCCGTCGAGCGCCTTGAAGATCCCCTCGAAGTCCTCCCGCTGGTAGGGCAGCAGCTTCGCGAGCGCCGCCCGCCGGGCCTGCTCCGACTCGGCCAGGATCATCTCCCGCATCGCGTCGATCCGGTCGCCCTCGAAGAACATGTGCTCCGTCCGCGTCAGGCCGATCCCCTCGGCACCGAAGGCGATTGCCTGCCGCACCTGCTCGGGGGTGTCGGCGTTGGTCCGCACGCCGAGTTTCCGGTGCTTGTCGGCGAGCTTCATGATGAAGTCGTAGTACTGGAAGACCTCCGAATCCTGCGGCTTCATCGTCCTGGCGATGAGCACCTGCTTCAGCTCGCTGTCGGCCGTCTTGATCGCCCCGGAGAAGACCTCGCCGGTCGAGCCGTTGATCGAGATCGCGTCGCCCTCTTTCAGCGTCTTGCCGGCGCAGGTGAGCGTGCCCTTCGCGTAGTCGATCTGGATCGCGCCGGCGCCGGCCACGCAGACCTTGCCCATCTGTCGGGCGACGAGCGCAGCATGGCTCGACACGCCGCCGCGGCTGGTGAGGATGCCCTCCGCCGCGATCATGCCCCGCAGGTCCTCGGGGCTCGTCTCGACGCGGGCGAGCACGACCTTCGTCCCCTTGTCGGCCAGGGCCTCGGCCTTGGCGGCGGAGAAGACGAGTTGGCCGGTGGCGGCGCCCGGGCCGGCGGGGAGGCCGGTCGTGAGCAGCCGGCCCGCCTTCCGGGCGGCCTCGTAGTCGGCCCGGTCGAAGATCGGCGCGAGCAGCTGCGACAGGGCGTCCGGGTCGGCCGACTGGATCGCGTGCTCCACGGTCATCAGCTTCTGCTTGACCATGTCGTGGGCGATCTTCACGTAGGCCAGCGCCGTCCGCTTGCCGTGCCGCGTCTGCAGCATGTAGAGCTTCTTCTTCTCGACGGTGAACTCGAAGTCCTGGACGTCGCCGAACTTCTTCTCGAGCGTGGCCCGCACCTTCTCGAGCTGCTTGTAGGTGCCGGCGAACATCGGGTCGTGCTTCATCTCGGCGACCGGCTTCGGCGTGCGGACGCCGGCCACGACGTCCTCGCCCTGGGCGTTGACGAGGTACTCGCCGTAGAAGACGTCCTCGCCGGTGGCGGGGTCACGGGTGAAGGCGACGCCCGTGGCGCAATCGTCGCCCATGTTGCCGAACACCATGCTCTGCACGTTCACCGCGGTGCCCCACTCGTCGGGGATCTTGTACTTGCGGCGGTAGATGATGGCCCGCTCGTTCATCCAGCTGCCGAACACGGCCCCGACGGCCCCCATCAGCTGCTCGAACGGGTCCTGCGGAAAGCTCTTGCCGGTGCGTTCCTTGATCAGCTTGAGATACCGCTTGATCAGCTCCCGCAAGTGCTCGGCGGTGAGGGCCGTGTCGTCGTGCGCGCCGACCTGGTGCTTGAGCCCTTCCATCACCTCCTCGAAGGGATCGTGCTCGTTCTCGTGCCGCTTCTGCACGCCCATCACCACGTCGCCGTACATCTGGATGAAGCGGCGGTAGGAGTCGTAGGCGAACCGCGGATTGCCGGTCGCCTCAGCGAGCCCCTTGACGGTCTCGTCGTTCAGGCCGAGGTTCAGGATCGTGTCCATCATGCCCGGCATGCTGTCGCGGGCGCCGCTGCGGACGCTCACGAGCAGGGCGTTGCCCGACGCGCCGAACTTCTTCCCCGTCTCCTTTTCCAGCAGCTTGACGGCCGCCGCGACCTCGTCCTCGAGGCCTTTGGGGAACTTCTTCTTGTTGTCGTAGTAGTCGATGCAGACCTGCGTCGTGATCGTGAAGCCCGGGGGCACCGGCAGCCCGATCTTCGTCATCTGCGCGAGATTCGCCCCCTTGCCGCCCAAGAGCGACTTCATCGTGCCGTCGCCGTCGCACTTCTTGGCCCCGAAGTAATAGATCATCTTGCCCGGCTTGCCGCCCTTGGACGCAGCAGACTTGGAGGACTTCTTGCCGAGAGTGGTGGCCATGGGCGTGTCGAGACCTTTCGTAACGTGGTGCGTCGAACCGGGAACGGGAGGGGAAGCGGAAAGCGAATGGACGGAGGACTGGCGGCACGGTCGGCCGCCGCTTTTCCGTCACGACTACGGAGGGAAACCCGCCAGAATCTAGTTCCGCAGCAGGGGGCCGTCAACGCGTGCATGCGCCCCCTCCCCCGGGCCGGCGGGGCGGCGGCGCACGCGCCGGCTCGCGGAAGGACGGCCCGGTCTGGCGAACGGCCGCCGGGCTGCGAGAATGCGGTGTCCGCGCGGGTCGCCCCAAGCAGACGTGCAGACCGTGCCGACGTGCCGAGAGGATTCCATGACCGACGCCGCGACGACCGCCTCGGGGATGCTCTCCATCGGCGATCAATGGAACGCGATCACGATCATCGCCCACTCGCAGACGCACCCGCTCAAGGCGATCTGCGAGCTCACGGAAAACGCCATCGACGCCGGCGCCACCCACGTGCGGATCGCCCGCCGTCGGTCCCAGGGGCGGCTGACCCTCGAGATCGTCGACGATGGCCGCGGCGTGGCCCCCGACGCCTCGGGCGCGCCCGACTTCCAGCGGATCGCCACGCACCTCTGTGATTCGATGAAGCGGTATCTCGATCCCACGCAGCGTCGCGGCGTGCACGGGGAGTTCGGCATCGGCCTGCTCAGTTTCTGGGCGCTCGGCGAGGAGCTGCGCATGGCGTCTGGCGGCGGCGACGTGCCGGCCCATGAGCTGTGCCTCGTCCGCGGCGAGCGGCACTACACGATCCGGCCGGTCCGCGGCCGGATCGCCACCGGCGGCACCCGCGTGGTCGTGGGGCCGCTGCTGGAGACGACGAAGAGCCTCGTCACGGGCGAGAAGATCGCCCGTTACCTCTCGGCGGAACTGCGGGACCGCATCCGGCGAACCGGCGTCAGGATCGAGGTGACCGACGCGGTCGCCCGCAAGGAGATCCTCGTCACGCCCCGGGAGTTTTCCGGAGAGCGGCTGGAGATCCCCCGGCGGTACTCGACGCCTCTGGGCGATGTGAACGTCGAGGTCTACGCCCGCGGCGACGGTGACGACGAGCCGGCCGGCATCAGCCTCTGCAAAGACGGCACCCGCGTGCTCGCGAGCATCGCCGAACTGCTCCCCTTTCAGCACGCGCCCTGGGACGATCCGCGGCTCGTCGGACTCGTCGACTTCGAGCCGCTGTCGCTCGCGCCGGGGACACGCGGCGGCATCGTGCCCGACGCGGCGCTCGACGCGCTCGTGGCGGCCGCCCCGGTGATCGAGGCCGACATCCGCGCCGCCTGCGAAAGCCGTGAGCAGGCGGAAGCCGAGCGGGCGAGCCGCCATCTCCTGAAGCAGGTCCACAAGGCCTTCGCGTCGGCGCTCTCCGAACTGCCGGCGGAGGACTACCTTTACTTCGACATTCCCCGGCAGCAGTCCCCGGCGCTCGCCGGCGGCGACGCCGCCGAACACGCCGGCGCGGCAGCTGCGAAACCGGGCCAGGCGGCGCTTTTCACCGCGCCGGCCGGCCCGCTCGCCGCGGTCCGCATCGCCCCCCGCCACCCGCGGCGCAGGCCCGGGCAGTCCTGTCGGCTCACGGCGACGGGCGCCGACACCGAGGGCACGGAGATCCCCCAGGGGCTGTCCTGGTCATGGCGGGCCGTCTCGGGCGCGGCGACGCTCGAGGCCGCGGAGAACGTCTGCACGGTGACGGCGCCGGCCGTCGGTCTGGTCGTCGTTGAGGCGACAGCCCGGCAGTGGATGACCGAGGCCACGGCCCGCGTCGAGGTGAAGTTCCTCGAGGCCGCCGAGGCGGGCCCGGGTGGCTCCCGCGGCCTGCCCTCCTACCGCCTCGAAGCCGAACACGGCCAGTCGGGCCGGTCGCGGTACGACACGGCCGCGAACGAGGTTGTGATCAACTCGGCGCACCGCGACTTCCTCGCCAGCCGCTCCTCGGCGGCACGGCACCGTCGCTACATCGGCAAGCTCTACGCGAAGGAGGTGGTGCTCACGAACTTCCCGCACGAGTCCCCGGCGGAAGCGCTCGAGCGGCTCATCGAGGTGACGCTCCGCACCGAGGACGCGCTGTGAGCATGCGCCATAACGCCGGCCAAGCAGCTCGCCCCCCTCACCTCACGACCGGGGGGCCGGCGGGTCGGTGCAAGCTCGAGGAGCTTTGAGGATTTCGCCCACTGGACCCAGGCAGCGGCAGCCGAGGTGACGCGAAATACTCACGCGACGAGACTTGTACCGCCCGCCGGCGGTTGGGCGTGGGGATTCGCTAGTCGTGCCGGCCCAGCCACTGCTCGCGGATGCGGTCGAGCGTGCCGTCTTCGCGCATCCGCAGGATCGCCGTGTTGAGCGGCTCGCGGAGCCGGCTGCCGCTGGGCAGCCCGAGCCCGTAGTCGAACGACTCGAACATCGGCCCCACCAGCCGCGTCTGGTGGAAGGCGGGCTCGGACAAGAGGGCCATCATCTGCTGGCTCTCGCCGCAGACGGCGTCGATCATGCCGAGGCTCAGGGCGTCGAGCGCCTCACGGATCGAGGTGAACTCCTGCACGAGGCCGCCCCGCAGCCGCACCGCCTTCGCGCTCACGGCCGACTCCTGACAGCCGACCGTCCGGCCGGGAAGATCCTTGGGGCCGTGGATCGAGCCGGTCACCCGCTCGGCGGTCAGCGTCGCGGTGAGCACGCTGGTGAAGGCCGCGAGGAGCACGATTCCGCCCACCATCCAGGCGAAGGCGATCCCGCGGCCGAGAACGCTCACGACATGCTTGTTGTCGCAGCCACCGGCGACAATCGTCGATGCGATCCACCAGATCGCCTCCCAGACGCCGCGAATGTACTGCGGAGGGAACGACTCCGGGTTGTGGTGTCGCTCAAACCACCAGAGCAGGTGCCCCGAGATGAGCGCCAAGCCGAGCACCGCCCCGACGAGCTCGAGCAACTGCCATGAGATCATCGACTTGATCGCCGGCAGGAAGCCGCTCTCCTCGCGCTGCCGCACCACGAGCCGGAGGCCCGAGTGCGCGATCGGGTGCGTCAGATCGAGCATCTTTTCCCGCTCCTCGGTGATCGCAACCGGCCCGAGCGCCACATCCACCGTCCCGGTCGCAGCCGTGGCGAGCAGATGATTGAAGGTGTCGACGCGCACGAACTCCGATTCGATGCCCAGCCGCCGGGCGAGATCGGCCCAGATATCGATCATGACGCCCGTGGGCTGCTCCCCCTGCCATTCCACTGCGGAGGCGATCGGCATCACACCCACACGCACGCGGCCCGGCACCGCCGGGGCTGGCGGCTCGGCCGCGGCGGCGGGCGTCGTCTGCGACGCCGGTAACAGCAGCGACAACGCGAGCGTCCCGAGCCCGGCCACGGCGGCGGCCCGGGAGCGGCCGTGGCCGCCGGCTCGTCCAGCCAAGCCGAGCCACAGGGCGCAGGCCCCCACCGCAGCGGCGACCACACCGGCCGCCACCACCCACACCGGCAGTTGCCCGGCTCCTTCGACCACCTTCACCAGGTCGGGTGGCGCAGCACTCGAAAGCCCGCCGGCAAGCCAGAGCAGCACGAGCGGCATCGAGTTGTGGGCCATGTGGCAGACCATCGCCGGGATGATACTCCGGGTCGCCAACGTGATCGCGCCGGCCACGCACCCGAGCAGGAAGGTCTGTGGCATCCGTTCCGGCAGCAGATGAAAGACCGCGAAGCAGGCCGCCTGCACGACGATGCCGGTCACGGCCCGCGCCCGCGACGGCCAGGCACCGACGACCGCCGATTGCACCCAGCCCCGAAACAGGAGTTCCTCGGCCACGGCCGGCAGGATCGCGATCAGCCCCCACGAAAGCCACCAGGGCTTCTCCCGCATCACGGTCACGAGCTTCTCGGCAAGCCGCCGCGCCTCGTCGGTGACATTCGTGCCACGGATCGCCAGGAGCGCGGCGGCACCGACCACGAACAGGCCGGCGCCCAGGAGCCCCGCACCCACGAGACAGAGGCCGGCGCGCCACACCGGCGCATCCGGCCCACCGGGGCGACGCAGCCCGAATGTGCGACGCAAATCGACCCGCTGCCAGGCCAGCAAGAGCATGAGCGGCACCACCACCGCGGCGGCCTGCTGCACCGGGATCGCCCAGGCGAAGTCGACGGCCGGGATGCCCTGCGCATACCAGAGCCCCGTCAGGCCGATCGCCAGGGCGAAGAGGCCCTGGGCCACGGTCGGCCGCCGCCGCCGGGGCGGACGCGCCAGCACGTTGCCGGCGACGTCGGGCCCCCGGAAGAGGATCTCCTCGTCGGTGAGCAAGGCCGACGTGCCGCGCAGCAGCAGCCAGACGATCACAGCCGACGAGACGAGCGACACGGCCAACGGCACCGCCACCTGTCCGAGGGCATCGAGCCCGCCGAACACGTCGACGGCAGGACTGTCGGCCGCCGGGACCGGCGCCGGCCGTCCCTCATCGAACGCGAGCGTCGACTTCGCCACCGCCACCTGCCCGGCGAATGGCACGGCCGGGAGCCACGGGTTGCCGGGGATGTCGGCCAGCAGGCCGGCACCGGCCAGTGCGCTCGCGAAGAGCAGCACCGGCGTGAGCGTGTTCTGCGCCTCCTTGCCGCTCTTCGACGCCGTGGTCACGGCCAGGCACATCGCCGCGGCCACCGCCGACAGGCCGATGAAGGCCGCGATCGACACGAGCACGATCACGGGCAGGTGGCCGCCAGGCAGCAGGGGCCCGCCCGCGGGCAGGAACCGCAGCGTCACCACCGCCGTCAGCACGATCGAGATCACGTTGGCCACGAGCCCCGCCAACGCCACCGCCCACACCGCCAGGAACTTCCCCGCCACGATGTCGAGCGGCGCGCAGGGCGCGATCAGGAGCGTCTCGATCGTGCCCCGCTCCTTCTCGCCGGCGATCGCGTCGATCGCCGGATAGAAGGCGCCGGTCATCGTGAGGACCGCCAACAGCACGAACACGCCGCCGGCGGCCGTCGGCAGGATGCTCCGGGTGCGGATCTCGCCCGGCTGATCCGCCTTTCCGTCGTATCGCTGCCGCACCGGCTCGAGCAGGCTCTCGGGCAGGTCGGCCGCGGCGACCCGCCGGCGCCGCGAATCCTGGGCGAGCGTCGCGAACATCGCATCGAGTTGGTCGCGTTCCCGCTCCGGCAGCACCCGCCCTTGCGGCCCGTGCACCGCGAACTCGAGCGTGCCGGTACCGTCGAGCCGATCGAGCACCCGCACGGGCACCTCGATCCAGACGGCTACCTGCCCGGACTCGACCGCCTGGCGGGCCTCGTCGGGCATGGCGTAGCCGAAGCTCACGGCCGAGGGCCAGCCGCGCCGCTGCTTGCCATCCGCCGCGGTCGCCAGCGCCGACAGTCTGGCAGCCAACGCCTGCGCGTCGCGCGGTGCCCCGGAGAAGGCCACGGCCATCGGCGTGGGGGCCTGCTTGGCGTCGAGATCGGAGATCGCCGTCCGCACGCCAAGCGCGCTCGACAGCGCGAGGACCGGGTACATCGCCATCGGCAGGAGCAGCGTGACGAAGAGCGTGCGCCGATCGCGGACGAACTCGAGCAGGTCGCGGCGGGCGAGGGCCAGCCGCGCGCCTGCGGCCTGCCGCCGCCGCAGCTGTGCGGAATCGCCGGCGGCGATCGGATCGCTCATGGCAGCACCTCCCGCGCGGCGGCCGCCGCCGGCTCGACCGCCGCGAAGAAGGCGTCTTCGAGCGTCGCGTGCCGCCCCAAGATCTCCGCCCGCGTGCCCTGGGACACCACGCGGCCGCCCTCGATGATCACGAACCGGTCACAACGGCGCTCGATCTCGTGCAGCCGGTGTGTCGAGAGGAGGATCGCCCGGCCCTCGTCGCGCAACCGGTCGAGGAGGGCGAGGAGGTCGCGGGCACCGACGACGTCGAGCGCGTTGGTCGGCTCGTCGAGCACGAGCGCCGGAGGGTCGTGCACGAGCGCCCGGGCCAGCGAGACCCGCTGCCGCTGCCCCGAAGAGAGCCTGCCGGTGGGGCGGTCGATGAAGTCGCCGAGCGTGAGCCCCCCCACGATCCGCTCGATCCGTCGGCCGAGCGTCGCCTCGTCGAGACCGTGCAACCGGCCGTACGAACGCATGATCTCCCGCGCCGTGAGCCGGTCGGGCACGCCGGTCGTCGCCGACACGTAGCCCAGGTGCCGCCGCACGCCGATCGGATCGGCACCGACGTCGTAGCCCGCGATCCGGGCGGTGCCGCCTGTCGGCTTGAGGAGCGTCGCGAGCATGCGCAGGGTCGTCGTCTTGCCGGCGCCGTTGGCGCCGAGGAGGCCGACCATCTCGCCCGGCCCGACCGCGAGCGACACGCCGTCCACCGCACGGACGACGCTGCCGTCGCTGGCACGATAGTGCTTCACGAGTTCGCAGGCCTCGATCATGCCGCGCTGCTCCGCAAGGCCGGCATCTCAGATCTCCTCGCTCGGCGGAAACTGCCGGTACTCCAGGATCTTCGCCGCCACCGCGAGCAGCACCGCCGCCAGGATTCCGATGGCTGCCACCTGCACCCAGGCGGGCTGCGGGTCGACGAGCAGTTGCATCTCCACCGGCAGACGCTGCCGCCAGCCCATCCAGGCCACGAGCAGGCTCCGCAGCCGCAGGCTCACCGTCGCCTGGTTCACGACCGCAGGGATGAAGCCGGCAAGATACTCGACCACCAGCCCCACGGCCACGCTGGCGACGAGCGCGCGCTTGGGCAGGATCACCGCCGGCAGCGAGAAGAGCGCCGCCCGGCCGACCGCCGACAGGATCACGAGCCCGGCGAACAGCGCCACGAGCGGCAGGGGCTTGCTCACTCCGACGACCGTCACGGCCAGGATGGCGGCGACGATGCCCACGACGCTCGTCCAGACCACCGCGGCCAGGAAGGTGCCGAGCAGCAGCGCGGTGCGGCCCCCGGGCCGCACCGCGACGTGGATCCAGGTGCCCCGCTCCAGTTCGTCGGCGACTGCGGGGCACATCGTCACGAGGAGGCCGAGCATGCAGACCGCCTCCGGCACGAGCGCGTAGATCATCGTCACGGCGAGGTCGCGGTCGAGGCCGCCCGCGGCGGTCCGGCGAACCGCCAGCATCACCGCCGCGGGAAACACGGCGCCCACGGCGGCCAGGAGCAGCCGCTGCCGCGAGAGGAGCCGGCCCAACTGGAAACCGGCGACCGCCAGCACCGGTCCGACGGCGACCGCCGGCTCGGGACGGTCGCCATGAGCGGGGCCACCCGCTCGATCGGCGCGGTCGGGACGCCCGTGCGCGGTCATCCGCCCACCCCGCGGTGCAGCCGCACGAGCCGGCCGAAGATCCCCTCGAGCGACCGGTCGGCGGCCGCCACCTCGGCGATCGCGATGCTCCGCTCGCCGGCGGCCCGGGTGATGCACTCGGCCAGCGCCCGCGGCTGCCGCGTGGCGACCACGACCGCATCCTCACCTTCAAACCGCACACTCTCCGCGCCGGGGGAGCCGCAGAGCGATTCCGCCAGCTGCCGCGGCGCCGCGCAGCGGATCCGCACCTCCGACGGCATCGCATCGACCATGTCGCGAATCTCGGCGGCGGTGCCGCTGGCCACGAGCCGGCCGCCGAGGATCACCGCCAGTCCCGCATGCAGGGCTTCGACCTCGTGCAGCAGGTGGCTGGCCACCAGCAGCGTCCGCCGACCGCCATCCGGCCGCTCGGCCGCCTCGGCCCACCGCTGCACGAGCGAGACCAGGTCGTGCCGAGCGACGGGATCGAGCCCGTCGAACGGCTCGTCGAGCACCAGGAGGTCGGGGTCGTGGGCCATGGCGCCGGCGAGCTTTGCCCGCTGCCGCATCCCCTTGGAGAGCGTGGCCAGCGGACGGTCGATCGCCTCGCCGAGGCCGACGCGGTCGAGCGCCTCGAGCGCGAGCGTCGCCGCCGCGCGGGGCGCATGTCCCGTCAGCCGCACCAGATACGTCACCCACTCCCGCGGCGTCGCCCGCCGCTCGAGCAGATCTGCCGCCGGACAGTAGCCGATGCGGCGGAGCACCCGGGGATTGGCGAAGGGCCGCTCGCCGAACACGCGGACCTGCCCCATGGTCGGCCGCAACTGGCCGGTGACGAGGCCCAGAAAGGTGGTCTTTCCCGCACCATTGGGACCCAGCAGGCCGTGGGCGCCGGCGCCGAGTTCGACCGTGACGTCGTTGACGCCGATCACCGACCCGTAGAGCTTCGTGACGTGCGTGAGGGAGAGCATCTGTGCGGGGGCTTCGGGCCGCGAGCGGCGGCGGGACTTCGTTCAGGCGCGGGTGGGGGCGTCGATCCGGTTGAGCAGCACCGCGATCGACACGGCCGAGATGACGACGAGGGACACGAGCGACGGCAGGACGGCTTGCGGGCGGGTCTCCATCCCGAAAATCCAGGCCTGCACCACGCCGAGCGCATGATAGGGGGAAAGCCACGCCCAGCGGTCGATCGACGTGTCGATGCCCGCCGCCTTCGCGAGCCATCGGAAACGACGGGACGCCCCCACGGCGACCTGTGCGTCCGGCAATTGCCTCGCCGTGGCTGGTGGCGTCTCGTCGATGTCGGCGAAGGGATCCTCACCCCACGAGCCGGGCCGTCGTTCGAGCCGCTCGCGATCGGCGACCACCGGCGCCGCGCCGGCATCCGCCGCGCGGACCGCCGCGATCGCGTCGGCGGTCGCGAGCGACGAGTGGGCGATCCAGCAGGCCGCCCAGGTCGCGAACCAGGCGAAGCTCGCGATGCGGCTCTCGGCCGTGAGCGACGAGTACGCGAGCGCCAGGAGCACCGTGGGAACGGCCAGCGCCAGGCTTGCCGCCACCGCCTTCAGCGGCAGGTCCCAGGTGTCGACGGCCACCCACACGCTCGGGCTCACCAGCACGCCCAGGAACCACAGGATCAAGGCGGGCAAGACCGTGATCGCGGAGACGAGCGCGGCCAGGATCGTCGCCTTGCCGAGAAGATATTCCAGTCGCCCGACCGGCCGGGTGAAGTAGACGAGCCAGGCCTTGGCCCGCAAGTCGCGGGAGACGAGCGTCGGCGCCACCAGGCCGATGACGACCGCCAGCAGCACCGCCTGCGGCACCCGCATGAAGGCCAGGAGCAGCCGCGACCAGACGATCCGGCGGGTCACGGCGATTTCTGCCTGCGGATCGGCCTTGCCGCCGCGGGCGGCGCGGCCCGCGATCGCCGCCGGTCGCTGCCCGGAAAGCGTGTCGGCCAGCACCGTACCCAGCATCCCTACGCCGTCCAGGTTGCGGCCGGCGCGGGCCGCCTCGCGCATGTTGGCGAGCCTTCCCTCGTCGATCGCCTGCTCGAACGCGAAGAAGCTCGTCGCGAAGACGAGCGCGGGGCTCCAGGCGAAGAACACCAGCCGCCGCAGCCAGCGGCTCGTCCACGCGAGCTTGATGCCCGTCCAGGCGATCACCGCCACGGTCGCGGCGGACCCGAGCCGGCGGCCCGTCCAGGCGCGGTACCCGACGTCATGGAGCGGCATCGCGCACCTCCCGCTCCGGTGCGTCGGCCCGCTCCGCCTCACGGAGCGCCCCCATGAAGACTTCCTCGAAGGGCCGCTGGGCCGGCTCGAGCGACCGCACGACGACGCCGGCCTCGCGGGCGGCCGACCAGACCAGGCCGAGTCGCTCGGGGCCGGGCGGATCAAGCAGGACCGCCGTGCCCGCCGCTCCCGAGCGCGGCTCGAGCCGCGCCGGCAGGCCGCGGGCGGCGAGCAACCGGACGAGCTCGTCGAGCGGTCCGTCCCCTTCGAGACGGTGGGAGGGATGCGCCGGTCGCGTCAGCTCGGCGATCGATCCGGACAGCCGCACGCGGCCGCGGGCCAGCACGATCACCCGCTCGCAGATCGACTGCACGTCGGGCAGCACGTGTGTCGAGACGAACACCGTCTTGCCGTGATCGCGGGCCAGCGTGACGAGTCTGCCGAGCATCGCCCGCCGCTCGAGCGGATCGAGGCCGTTGGTCGGCTCGTCGAGGATCACGAGTCGCGGATCGTGCACGATCGCCGCGGCGAACGAGACCTTCTGCCGCGTACCGACCGAGAGCGTCTCCACGGGCCGATACCGCTCCTGTCCCGCGTCGCACCAATCGAGCACCTCGTGGGCACGACGAAGTGCCTCCATGCCCGGCAGCCCGCAGAGCCGCGCGGCATACCGCACCATCTCGACCCCCGACAGCCCCGGCACGGAGCATTCGTCCTCCGGCACGACGCCGAGCAACGACCGCACCCGCCGCGGCTCGCGGGCCGGGTCGACGCCGAACACCCGCACCGATCCCGCGGCCAGCCGCACGAGGCCCAGGATCGCGCGGACGAGCGTGCTCTTGCCGGCGCCGTTGGGACCGACGAGCCCCGTAATCCCCGGGGCCACCTCGAGAGAGACACCGTCGAGCACGGTACGGCCGCCGTAGCGCTTGACGACACCCTCGAGGCGGACCGGAAGCGCCGCTCGGTCGGTCGCATCTCCTGTGGGCCCGCCGCGGATCGCGTCGCCCATGCCGCTCCCTCCAGCCGTCGCCGCCGGCACCGGGGGACTCACTGCTCCATCACTTCGGCTTCCTTCGCCCGGGCCAGGTCGCCGACCCGCGCTTCGAATTTCTTCGTCAGCTCCTGAACCTCCTCCTTGGTCGACTCGCACTCATCCTCCGTGAGCGTGCCGCCGCTCTGCTCGCCATCCGCGGCCTTGTTGCCGTCACGGCGGACGTTGCGGATCGACACACGGGCCTCCTCGGCGAGTTCCTTGATCCGCGCCGTCATCTTCTTGCGGACGTCGGTCGACAGGGCCGGGATGGTGATCCTGATCAGGCGGCCGTCGCTCTGCGGGTTGAGCCCCAGGTCGGCCGCCTGGATCGCCTTCTCGATGTCCTTGAGCGTGCCCGGGTCGAACGGCCGCACGACGATCTGGTTGGGCTCCGGAGCCCCGACACTCGCCAGCGCCTTGATCGGCGTCGGCGACCCGTAGACCTCGACCCGGAGCGAGTCGACCAAGCCCGGATTGGCCCGCCCGGTGCGGATGCCGGTGAGGGCGTGGCGAAAGACCTCGACGGCCTTCTCCATGCGGTCCTCGGTTTCGAGCAGAATGTCGTCGGCCGGCATCGATCGGTCGCTCCCGGGGTGTGGCTGGTGCGGGCGGCGCGATGACCGCCCGAACCCCGATTCTCGCAGGCCGGTCGGCCGGGAGGCAAGCGGCCCACGGCCGGGAGGCTCGCCAACCTACAATGCGGCGTCAGAGGAACCCACGATTCATGTCACGCCTGCACGACGCACGCCCGAGTCGAGACGTCGCGCCGCCCCGTGCGTCCCCGATCGCACGGGCCGCCCGCAGCCAACCGCGCCAGGCTCTCCGCCAACTGCTCGAACTGGCGGCGATCGGGGCGCTGGCGGCGGCCGTGCACTGGCTCTGGACCACCCGCGTTCCGGACGCGACGGGCATCTGCCTGCTCGTGGTGGCGATCGCCCTGGCCAAGACGGTGTATTTTCTCGTCGAGAACCTGCAGCACATCCTCCTGGCCACCGCGCATGAAATCCCCTACCACCGCTTCCTCGGGCTGATGGGCGTGAACATGGCGCAGATCACGCTCTCCTTCGCCCTCGACTTCTGGCTCTTGGAGATGGCCGACCCGGGCAGCTTCAGCGGCTTCGCGGCCGGCCTGGCCGAGGGCCGCGTCTTCTTCGACTGCTGCTACTACAGCGTGCTCAACTTCTCCTTCTTCGGCTTCGGCGAGATCATGCCGCAGACGATGCCGGCGAAGATCGTGACGCTTCTCGAGGTGGTGCTCGCGTTCTTCACGGTGATCTTCCTGCTCTCCGACTTCATCAGCCTGAAGAACTCACTCCGCGGCGGCCGCGACTGACGCCGCCCCGTGGCGGCACGTTTCCCGACACGTCGCGTCCTTCGTCGCCGGGGCGCCGGTGAGGTGCCGACCCTGGCCTGTCGCCGGACGTTCGCTCGGGGCATCCTGCCCCTTGCATCACTCGGATGCCGACGGCGCTTCGGCCTCCAGCCTGCGCTTGTCGGCATACGCCGGCTCTCGGGCCAGGGTCGGCACCTCACCTCATCCACTGCAGAGGCAGCCGGTGGGTCGGTGCAAGCTCGAGGAGCTTTGAGGATTTCGCCCGGAAAAGGTCGGCAGCGGCGCTCGAGGCCGATGCGAAATCCTCACGCGACGAGACTTGTACCGCCCGCCGGCGGTTGGGCGCGGAGGCTCGGCGAGCACACCGCCGCGCGACGCCTACCCCACGATCACCGTCGGCCGCTTGTCGGGATCGGGGATCGCCTTGTCGAGGAGATCCACGACGCGGTTGGGCACGTCGCCCTGCCCGAAGAGGACGTAGTTCAAGGCGAGTTGAAAGGCGCTGCCCTTGCTCCAGCCGAAGACGACGTCGAGCGGTGCGCCCCCCTTCGACATCTCCATGGCGATCTGGGCGATCGTGTGGGACACCGACACGACGTCGCGGGCCACGATCACGAACCGGTTGCCCTCCTGCCGCGCCGAGATGATCGGCGCGTTTTGAAACTCGCTCACGTCGCCGTAGTGGACCTCGAGGAAAACGAGCGGCACGCTCTCGGGAATGCGGTGCTTCTTCCTGATCTCCGCCTCCTTCTCGGCCAGCGAGCGGCTGCCCGGCCGGTGCGGCACGAGCACGCGAAACGCGCCTTCGAGCACGATGTCGGTCCAGAGCATGCGGTCGGCGTCGTCGGCGAACCGAAACTCCTTCAAGCGCAACTCGTCGCTCCGCCAGGCCCGGGAGGTGAAGGAGATCGCCATCACGCAGGCGATGAAGATCGAGGCGATGATGATGCCGTCGGGCCGCTCGAGGATGTTGGCGATCGTGGTGTAGACGAAGACGAGCGTGATCAGGCCGAAGCCGATCCGCTGGGCCTGCAAGGCCCAGCCGTGGTGCGGCTCGGGCTTTCGACGGAGCTCGTGAATGAGCGACGCGATGCAGGCGCTCGTCATCAGCACGAGCACGCCCGTGGCGTAGGCGCCGCCCTGGGCGGAGACATCGGCGCGGAAGGCGAGCGTGACGAGCAGGTTGATGAAGGTGAACGCGATGACGAGGGGCCGGTAGGCGCCGGCCCACTCGGGTGCCATGCCGTAACGGGGCAGGTACCGCGGCACCATGTTCAGCAGCCCGCCCATCGCCGACGCCCCGGCGAACCACAGGATGAGCACGGTGCTGAGGTCGTACAGCGTGCCGAAGGCGTGACCGAAGAGAGGGCTGATCGTGTGCGGGCTCTCGCCGTGGGCGAGGTACGCGAGCGCCCTGTCCATCGCCTTCCCCTTCACCGGCTCGAGCCGCAGCTCCTCCGGCGGGATCAATGTGCCCGTGCCCGTCACGAGCGACGAGCCGATGAGGAGCACCGACATGATCAGGGCCGCAACCAGGAGCAGCCGCCGCGTGTTGGCGATGCGGGCGACCTGATCGTTCGGATCCTCCTCCGTGCCGCGGACCATGTGGATGTGGAGCACGCCCGTCTCGAAGCCGCTGAGTCCCAGCGCCAACTTCGGAAAGACGAGGATCGCGATCGCCGCCGCCGTCCAGGGTCCGGCGCCGGACAGCGGCGCGTGCTCGAGGTGGTAATGGCCGCTCGAGATGTCGGCGATCCACTGCGGCAGGAGCGTCGGGTGCGTGAAGAGGAACCGGAGGCTCGTCGCGATGATGACGAACGACAGGCCGAGAAACGCTATCACGAGCACGGTCGCCAGGCCCACGACCTCGCCGTAGCCCTTCAGGAACATCGCCCCGAGCATGACGAGCAGGAACATCGTCACCGTCATCTGGCCCTGCATCCACCACGGAACGTGGCCCGCGTAGAGCGGGTTGCTGATCAGGTGGGCGGCCGCGTCGGCGGCCGAGAGCGTCTTCGTGATCACGAAGTCGGTGGCGGCGAAACCGATGAGGACCAGCACGACGATCTTCGCCCCCCAGCCGCGGAACATGCGCTCGATCATGCCGATCGAGCCCACGCCGTCGGGCGTCTCCCCGGCGACGTGGCTGTAGATCGGGAGGGCGCCAAAGAGCGTGACGCACACGAGCACGAGCGTCGCCAACGGGGCGAGCAAGCCTGCTCCCTCGAAGGCGATCGAGGGCTGGTAGCCCAAGGTGCTGAAATAGTCGACACCGCAGAGGCACATGATCAGCCACCAGGGGTAGTGATGATGGTGCTCTTGCGACTTGGTGCCCCGCGGCTGATCCATCGGTTGTCCGTCGCTCCAGGGCGGGTTCAGGCGGTTCGCGGGGCGATCAACGTGCCGATCCGCTCCCCGCCGACGGCCCGCTCGATGTTGCCGTCACGGCGGTAGTTGAACACCAGGATCGGCATGGCGTGCTCCATGCACTGCGAGATCGCGGTCGCGTCCATGACCCGCAGGTTCTGCTCCCGCATCTGCTGGTAGGTGAGGTCGCGATACAGCAGGGCGTGGGGGTTCTTCTCCGGATCGTCGGAGTAGACGCCGTCGACCCGCGTGGCCTTCATGAGCACATCGGCCTCGAGTTCGAGGGCCCGTTGGGCGGCGGCGGTGTCGGTCGTCACGAACGGGCTGCCCGTGCCGGCCGCCAGGATCACGATCCGACCCTTCTCGAGATGCCGCTTGGCACGGCGGCGGATGTAGGGCTCCGCCACGCCGTCCATGCGGATGGCCGTCATCAGCCGGGTCTGCACACCGAGCGACTCGAGCGCGTCCTGCAGCGACAGCCCGTTGATGACCGTGGCGAGCATGCCCATGTAATGGGCGGTCGCCTCCTGGACACCCGTGTTGCCCGCGGTAAACGCCCCGCCGCGGAGGATGTTGCCGCCGCCGATCACGACGGCAAGTTCCACGCCCTTGGCAGCCGCCCGCGCCGTCTCCTGGGCGATGTGCAGCACCTCGTCCATGGAGATGCCACGCTCGCCCGGCCGGGCGAAGCTCTCGCCGGAGAGCTTCAAGAGCACGCGCCGATAAGCCCGTCCTTCCGTCACGCTTCGATCACTCTCGAGGCGGTTGCTGGAGGCTTTGGCCACGGCCTGCGGCCGCTCAGCCCAGCTTCCAGTTCTCCATCCGCTTGACCTCGAGCCCGGCCGACTTCGTCAGCTGGCCGACGGTCTGCTTGTCGTCCTTGACGAACGGCTGCTCGAGCAGCACGCACTGGCTGAAGAAGTTGCGGAGCCGGCCCTCGATCATCTTGGCGATGATGTTCTCGGGCTTGCCCTCCTTGCGGGCGGCGTCGGAGAGGATCTCCCGCTCCTTGGCGACGACCGCAGGATCCAGATCCTCCTTCGCCAAGGCCTGGGGGGCGAGCGCGACGACATGCATCGCGACGTCCTTGGCCACCTCGGCCGCCTGCGGGCCGGTAACGTTGCCGGCCACCTCGACGAGCGCCGCCTTCGAGCCGTCGTGGTGCGCATAGCCGCCGCAGGGCGCGTCGATGCGGCAGATGCGGCTGAGTTCGAAGACTTCCCGCATGCGGTTGAAAAGGTCGTCCTTGATCTCACCGAGCGTGCGGCCGGGATGGGCCTGGCTCTTCTGGGCCAGCAGTTCCTCGGGCGTCTTCGCCCCGGGGCCGAGGGCGAGCGTCTTGGCGATGTCGTTGACGAAGTCCTTGAAGTCGGGGCTCCCGGCCACGGGAGCACTCTCGCACTTCAGCTCGATCATCGTCCCGACGCCACGGGGAAGGTCGGTGTAGACCGCCAGCCGGCCGGTCGAGGTCTCGCGGTCGGCACGCAGCGCCTGCGTCTTGATGCCCTGCTTTCGCAGCCAGTCGACGGCCTGGTCGGTGTCGCCGCCGCACTCCTGCAGCGCCTTCTTGCACTCCATCATCGGCAGGCCCGTTTTGTCGCGGAGGGCCATCACGGCCGCGGCGGTGATCTCAGCCAAGGTCTTCGCTCCTGTGTCGGAAACTCGGGTGGATGAAACGGGGCCGATGGCGGCGGGACGCGACAGCCGGTCACCGCAGCACAGACCCGCCGACATTCATGCATGCGGCATGGTCCCGTGCCGGCGGCACCGGAGCCGGGACTCAGGCCTTCGGCGGCTTGGGCACCGCCCGCTTGACGTTGGCCCGCGCCTTCGGGGCAGGCTTGCCTGACTTGCCGTCGTCACCGGCCTTCGCGGCGACCTCGGCGCCCTCGGCCTGCGCCTGCGAGTCGGCCGCCGTCGCGGCCTTCCCTTCAAGGATGGCATCCGCGAGCCGGGCCGCGACCAGTTCGATCGAACGAATCGAGTCGTCGTTGCCGGGGATCGGCAGGTCGATCACGTCCGGATCGCAGTCGGTGTCGATCAAGGCGACGGTCGTGATGCCCATCTTCCGGGCCTCGTTCACGGCGTTCTTCTCCTTCTTGGGATCGAACACCACCAGGCACTCGGGCAGCCGGGACAGCGTGCGGATGCCGCCGAGATTGCGGAGCATCTTGCGGTGCTCGCGCCGCAGCGAAGACTGCATCTTCTTCGAGTAGCCGCCGAACGCTTCCGACGGGATCAGCTCGTCGAGCTCCTCGAGGCGTGCCAGGCGGTTGCGGATCGTGCGGAAGTTGGTGAGCGTGCCGCCGAGCCAGCGGTCGCTGACATACGGCATGCCGCACCGCGCGGCCTCACGGGCCACCGCCTCAGCGCCCTGCCGCTTGGTGCCGACGAAGAGCACGAGCGCCCCCGACGACGCCACCTGCTTGAGGTACTTGCGAGCCCGCAGGAGCCCGCGGATCGTCTCCCGCACGTCGATGATGTGGATCAGATTGCGGCGGCCATGAATGTAGGGCCGCATCTTCGGGTTCCAGCGGCTGGCACGATGGCCGAAATGCACGCCCGCTTCGATCAACTCTTGGGCCAGGACGTTCGACACGCTGACGTTCTCTCGCAGGGAGGGAGGGGAGGGGCACCGTGATCTGCTGCAGGCGGTACCTGGCAGAAGAGCACCGCAAACTATCGGCTTTTTCGGCCCGTTGTCAACGCAACCCTGCTCTCGCCCGAGCGCAACGCCCGCCGCCGAAAAGGCCGCCCGGCCCAGCCCCGGGCCCCGGCTTGAATCCGGTCATTCGGCCACACTAGACTCCGCCGCAGCTTGTTTTGCCAAAATTCCGGGCCGCGGCGGCCCGTTTTTCCGTCTCCCGCCCCCCCTGCAAGGGTCCGGCTCCCGGCCGGCAGCACGATGCGACATGTCATCTCGGCCACGGTCCAGAACGTTCCCGGCGTGCTGGCACATGTGTCGGGCATGCTGGCCTCGCGCGGCTACAACATCGACAGCCTGGCGGTCGGGGAGACCGAAGACCCCGGGTTTTCGCGGATGACGTTCGTGCTGCGGGGCGACGACCGGGTGCTCGACCAGGTCCGTCGGCAGCTCGAGAAGATCGTCACCGTCGTGCGGGTGGACGACATCAGCTCGCGAAACTACGTCGAACGCGACCTCATGCTCTTGAAGGTGAATGCCCCCGTGGGCCCGGCCCGCTCCCAGGTGAAGGAACTCGCCGAGATTTTTCGCGGCCGGATCGTCGACGTCGCAGGCGACAGCGTGATCGTCGAAATCTCCGGGACAGAGAAGAAGATCGAGGGCTTCATCGAGTTGATGCGGCCGCTGGGGATCCTGGAGCTGGTGCGGACCGGCAGGATCGCCATGGTGCGGGGGAGCCCGCCCACCCGCGAGTTGACCGAGGCCGCCGACGGCGGCCGTCCGATCGCCGAAGCCGGCCGCGATTCGCTGGCCTGACACGACGCAGCATTCTTCACACTCGATTTTGCTGAACGCATTCCGCCCCATCACAGCCCCGACGGAGGAACCGTGGCCGCCACGATCTATTACGACGCCGACGCCGACCTGAAGCACCTTGCCGGCAAGACCATCGCCATCATCGGCTACGGCAGCCAGGGCCACGCCCAGGCACAAAACCTCCGCGACAGCGGCCTCAAGGTCGTGGTCGCGCAGCGGCCGGGCGGCCCGAACTATGACCTGGCGAAAAGCCATGGTTTCGAGCCGCTGTCGGTCGAGGACGCCGTCAAGCAGGCAGACGTCGTCAACATCCTCCTGCCCGACGAGCTGCAGGGGGATGTGTACAAGGCGTCGATCCGGCCCCATCTCAAGCCGGGCGCCGTGCTGATGGCCAGCCACGGCTTCAACTTCCACTTCGGCCAGGTGGAGCCGCCGGCCGGCCACGACATCATGCTCGTGGCCCCGAAGGGCCCCGGCCACCTCGTCCGCAGCGAGTACGTGAAGGGGGGCGGCGTGCCCTGCCTGATCGCCTTGGGCCCGAACGCGAGCCCGCAGACCAAGCAGATCGGCCTGGCCTACGCCAAGGGCATCGGCGGCACCCGCGGCGGTGTGATCGAGACCACGATCGCCGAGGAGACGGAGACCGATCTCTTCGGTGAGCAGGCGGTGCTCTGCGGCGGCGTCTCGGAGCTGATCAAGGCCGGCTTCGACACCCTCGTCGAGGCGGGCTACCAGCCGGAGATGGCCTACTTCGAGTGCCTCCACGAGATGAAGCTGATCGTCGACCTGCTTTACCAGGGCGGCCTGGAGTACATGCGATACAGCGTGTCGAACACCGCCGAGTACGGCGACTACACCCGCGGCAAGCGGATCATCACGGACGAGACCCGCAAGGAGATGAAGAAGATCCTCGAAGAGATCCGTGCGGGCGAGTTCGCCCGCGACTGGATCCTGGAGAACCGCGGCGGAGCGGCGATGTTCAAGGCCACGCGGCGCCGGGAGCGGGAGCACAAGCTCACGGAGACCGGCCGTCGCCTCCGCAAGATGATGAAGTGGATCGAAAGCAAGGAGGTGTGAGCCGTGACGCCCGAGGAATATCAGTCGCGGAGCCTCTACGAGCAGATCCAGCCGGGTGACCGGGTGGAGGTGGTGCATGGAGTGACGGTCGGCTCGAGTGCCAAGTGGAGCACGACCACGGTCGGCACGGTGCTGCGTCGGGAGCGGCGCCGGCACGGCCTTCACTTCCGCCGCAGCGCCGACGACAAGGTCTACAGCGACGTGCTGATCCTCTCCCGTGACGACGGCGAGCTCACCACCGTGACCATGGACGAGTTCACGCGGCTGCGGAAGCTCTGAGCCCGCACGGTGCAGGGCCGGAGGCCCGGATCAACACCAGCCGGCGGAGGCCGGC
>Ga0255182_1000234_pt1 | contig 45307 bp, 33 predicted proteins | sample Atl_UVDOM_RepA_8_FD_188420 | JGI IMG/M metagenome (GOLD analysis project Ga0255182, IMG submission 188420) | Freshwater microbial communities from Altamaha River, Georgia, United States - Atl_UVDOM_RepA_8d | ecosystem: Environmental > Aquatic > Freshwater > River | place: USA: Georgia...
GTGCTGACCCGGCCCTCCGGGCCTGACCTCGTCCTCGAGGGAGGTGAGGTGCCGCACCTGCCCCGAGAGCCGGCGTATGCCGACAAGCGCAGGCTGGAGGCCGAAGCGCCGTCGGCATCCGAGTGAGTGAGGGGCAGGATGCCCCGAGCGAACGTCCGGCTCTCGGGGCAGGGGCGGCACCGACATCCACGAAACGCCTCGCATCCTGCTCGCGTTTCTGGGCGAGCCTCCGCTCGCTGGTACTTACCCGGCCCTCCGGGCCTAGCGCCGTCGCGGAGGTCGCCTATTGCTGACCATCTGGGAGGTGAGGGGCCGCCCACGCCCCGAGAGAGGCCGTGCTTTGCACGGCGACCGTAAGCCGGAGCCGACGCCGGGACGGCGGCGACGGCGCGACAGTCGCTGGCCGAAGCGCCGTCGGCATCCGAGTGAGCAACGGACAGGATGTCCGTTGCGAACGTCCGGCTTTCGCGGCGTGGGCGGCCCTTCACCGGCAAAAGCACACTGTTCGCGGCGCCTCCGAATCCGCCAGGAGTCGCCCCGCCGTCACTGGTCCGAGTCGCTGCTCGAGCCACCGATCAGGTAGCTGGCGTAATAGAGCAGCGTCAGCACGCTCTGCAGCGTGGCCGCCACGTAGGTCCAGGCGGCTGAGTTGAGGACGTCGTTCACCGCGCCCATCGAGCCGCTCGGCACGATCCCCAGGCCCACGAGCTGCGCCTTGGCACGGTTGCTCGCGTCGATCTCGACCGGCAGATTCACGAGTTGGAAGAAGACCGTCGCGCCGAAGAGCGCGATGCCCGCCCAGGCGACCGGCTTGAGGGCCAGCGCCAGGCCGATCATGAACACCATCAGCCCGAAGCCGCTGCCGAAGTTGGCCATGCCGACGGCGACGTTGCGCAGCGACATCATCGAGGAGCCCTGGTAGTCCTGGAGGGCGTGGCCCGCCTCGTGCGCGGCGATGCCCACGGCCGCCAACGACCGGCTGGAATAGACGTTTTGCGAGAGGCGGAGCACCTTCGCCTGGGGGTCGTAGTGGTCGGTGAGCTGGCCCGGCACCGACTCGATCTCCACGTCGGTGGCGCCGGCGGAATCGAGGATGTGCCGCGCGGCGGCCGCGCCGGAGAGCGGCGCCGGCTCCTGCGACGCCGCGGCAAACGAGGAATGCACCCGCCACTGCGCCCACATCCCCAACAACATGGCGGGGGCGATGGCGATCATGTAGTACGGATCGAAGTAGAAAAACGGCATGGTTTCGGGGCGACCTCGCTGAAAAAGCCTCGACTCGCGGTCGGGGAAGCCGGAAGTATTCTAGCGGTCGGAACCTGTCCGGCCGCCCAAACCCGCCCGCTCCGCGAACGATGGTCTCTTTCTACGCATCCCGCCCCGGTGCTGTTCGCGCCCGATCGGCTCGGCTGGGCGTCGGCATGGCGGCACTTTGCGTGGCGACCGCGCTCGGTGTGGTCGGCTGCTCCGGCACGGCGGCGGCCCCCGATATCGCCGCATCGACCGACGACCGCGCCGACCTGTGCCGACGGATCGATGCGGTGCTCGCCCACGCCCGCGACGCCCGGCGGCTCGACGCCGCGGTGCATGGCGGCTGGCAGGTGGTGCACGGCATCCTGGCGTTCGGTCGCGACCTGCCCTTGGCACACGACGGCGAAGTGACGAGCGCCCTCGACTATCTGCTCGGCGGCGGCCGGCTCTCCGGCTGGCAGCTGCGGCCGGGATCGCCGGGCGTCGTCGCCGTGCTCGAGGAGGGGAGCGTGACGGGCCAAGGCCATCCCGACCAGTGGCTCGGCTACCTCTCGCAGTGTGGGCTCGAAGGGCTGCCGCTCGACACGCCGCTCGTGGTCGGTGGCCGCGAGCGTGCGCTCGCCGACCTGCTCGCGCAGGCCCAGGCGGACATCCGCGCAGGCCAGGAGGCGACCTGGACGCTCATGGCGGTTGCCAGGTATCTCCGCCCCGACGCTTCCTGGAAGGCCGCCGACGGCTCGACCTGGACCGTCGAGCGGGTCGTGCAGATGGAGGCGGAGGCCGATCCGTTCACGAGCGCCTGCGGCGGCGCGCACCGTCTCTACGGGCTGGCCGCGGCGGTCGCCGCGCACCGTCGCCTCACCGCCCGATCTCCGGATCAGCTCACGGGCGGCTGGGCGGAGGCTCAAGCCGTGCTCGAAGAATGCATCGACCGCGCCCGGCGGTTCCAACAGGCGGACGGCAGCTTCTCGATCCATTCCTTCGAGCGGCCCGGCCATTCGGCCGACGTCTTCGCCACGCTCTCGGCGACCGGCCACGTGTTCGAGGTGCTCATGGTGGCGCTCGACGACGAGCGGCTCGACGAGCCGTGGGTCACACGGGCCGCCGAGCGGCTCGTGACGCTGCTCGAGCGGACGGCCGACGTCGACGTGGAGTGCGGGGCCCTCTATCACGCCGCCCACGGCCTCTTGCTATACAAGCAGCGTCACTGCGGCTCTACTGGGGAAGAGTGAACCGACCAGGGGGCACGTTGCGTAGCACCCCCGGGCCCGCCGGACTACAGCCTGACGCCCCGGCAGCCGCCGGATCGAGGGAGCGCCGCGAACCGTGCACGGACTGATCTTCTTCTACTTGCAGAAGTTCGCGGACGCGGCCGTCGGGAACGCGTCGTGGGAGAGCATCCGCTCCTCCGTCGCCACGTCGGCCAAGAAGTATCTGCCAGCGGGCGTCTACCCCGATGCCGACGCCGTCGCCATCCTGACCTCGCTCTCCGAAACGGTCGGCAGGCCGTTGCCCGTGGTGCTCGAACAGTTCGGCACGTTTCTCGCTCCGCACCTCGTGAAGGTGGCGGGCACGGTGATCGAGCCCTCCTGGCGGACGCTCGACCTCATCGAGCACACCGAATCGATCATCCATGCGATGATCCGCACCACCACGCCCGGCGCGGCGCCGCCGGTGCTGGAGGCGGTCCGGCAGGGCCCGCGGGAACTGCACCTGGTCTATGCGTCGGGGCGACGCCTCTGCCCGCTGGCCGTCGGCCTGATGCGGGGCATCGCCGCCCACTACCACGAGACGATCCGAATCGAGGAGCCCAGCTGCATGCTGCGAGGCGACCCCTTTTGCTCGTTCGTCATCGAGCATGTGGCCGGCGACACGCACGATCCGGCCTCGCCGTTGACCGAGACGATGCTCTTCGCACCGTCCTCCTCCGGATCGGGCGAGTTCATCCGGCAGGAGCCGTTCATTCCCGCCGGCGACACGAACGCCCCCCCCACGACGATCGGCGGCCATCGTATCGTGCGGCCTCTCGGCCGCGGTGCCATGGGGCAGGTGTTCCTTGCAGTGGACGAGGCTCTCGGCCGCAACGTCGCGATCAAGGTGATGCATCCCTCTCGGGCGAGCGACCCCGCCGCGCGGCGCCGCTTTTTGCGGGAGAGCCGGGCGACGGCCGCCGTCGAGCATCCGCACGTCGTCACCATCCACCAGGTCGGCGAACACCAGGGAGCCGACGCCTTCTCGGGTGCGCCCTTCATCGTGATGCAGTACCTCGCCGGCGAAACGCTTCGCGGCCACCATGCGAAGACGGGGCGCATGGCGCCGCGGGAGGTGGCCCGGATCGGCCGTGAGGTGGCGGAGGGCCTGGCTGCGGCCCACCGCCGGGGCCTCCTCCATCGCGACGTCAAGCCCGACAACGTGATCCTGGAGGGGCCCGCGCGTCAGGTGAAGATCATCGACTTCGGGCTCGCCCGCGACATCGACGACGACGGCGCCAGGGTGACTCAGGACGGCGCGGTGGTCGGCACGCCGGCCTACATGTCGCCGGAGCGGGTCGGTTCCCGCGAGATAGACGCCCGCAGCGACCTCTTCGGCCTCGGAGTCATCCTCTACGAACTGCTTGCCGACCGCCTGCCATTCCAGGGCGATTCGATGATGGCGGTCCTCGCAGCGATCGCGCAAGGCGTCCCGGAACCGCTCGGGGACGTCGCCGCCCATGTGCCTCCGGCATTCGCGGATCTCGTGATGCGGCTGATCGCCCACGATCCTGTGGAACGGCCGGCCGACGCCGAGGCGGTGGCGCGGGAACTGGCGGCGCTCGAACGGCAGCTGCCCGATCTGCCAGCCTGACGCTCCCGCCGCCTGTCCCTCGTGGCGACACGATTGCATCTTGTCGTGCCGCACGTGCGGCACGACTTCATCCTGCCGGACGATGCGCCCGCAAGGCTTCCAGCTGCGAATGCACGGCATCGGTGAGGACGCGGACATCCCCGTGCCAATCGACGGTGCTCGCGGTCTGGGTGGCGAGATCCTTGACCTGCGCCGTGCCGGCGGCGAACTCGTCGCTGCCGATCACGACCGCCAGCCGATGCCCGCGCTTGGCCGCGAGCTTGAGCTGCTGCCCGACCCGCTTCGCCTCCGGGTACAGCTCCACGGCCATGCCGGCCGCCCGCAGCGCCGCGGCGATGCGCAGATAGTCGCCGAGGCGGGCCTCGTCGAAGTAGACGAGAAACACTTCCGCGGGCGTCTCCACGAGCTCGAGCCTGCCGAGTTCCTCGAGGCCCGCGAGGAGCCGGTCGATGCCGAGCGACGCGCCCACGCCGGGCAGCGACTGCTTCGTATAGAGGCCGGCGAGGTCGTCGTAACGGCCGCCGGAGCAGATGCTGCCGAGCGTCGGCAGGTCGTCGAGGAAGCTCTCGAGCACGATGCCGGTGTAATAATCGAGTCCGCGGGCGATCGACGGGTCGATCACCACCCTGCCCTCGGCCACGCCGGCCTGCGCGAGCCCGTCGAGCAGATGCCCGAGCGCCGCGACCCCCGCCCGGCCCGTGGCGGAGCCGACGACGAGCGACTCGAGCGCGGCGAGCACCGCGCGGGGCTCGCCGGCGAGCCCCGCCATGCCGAGCAGCTTGCCGGCGACGTCACCCGAGACGCCGTGGCCGGCCAGTTCCGCCGCCACCGCTTCGGGCGTCGCCTTGCCGAGCTTGTCGAGGGCCCTGAGCACCGCGACCGACCGGTCGGCGACGCCGCACTCCTCGAGGATCCCGGCGAGCACCCGCCGGTCGTTGACGCGGATCGTGAAGCCGCCGACCCCGATCGCGGCGAGCAGGTCGTGCACCACGAGCACCGTCTCGAGGTCGGCCACCGGGCTCGTGGTGCCGATCGTGTCGAAGTCGCACTGCATGAACTCGCGGTAGCGGCCGCGCTGCGTGTTCTCGCCCCGCCAGACCGGCGCCATGTGGTAGCGCTTGAAGGGCGTGCCGAGCGCGGCGATGTGCTGCGCGCAGAACCGGGCGAAGGGCACGGTGAGGTCGAATCGTAGCCCCACGTCGCGGCCGCCGTGGTCCTTGAAGCGGTACAGCTGCTTGTCGGTCTCCTCGCTCCCCTTGCCGGTGAGGATCTCGAGGTATTCGAGCGCCGGCGTGTCGATCGGCGCGAAACCATACGACCGGTAGACCCGCCGGGCGACGTCGAGGACACGCTCGCGGGCGAGGGCCTGGGCCGGGAGGTGGTCGCGGAATCCCTTCAGCGTCCGCGGCTCGATCAGGGGCGTGCGCGGCTCGGTCATGCGATTGTCAGACGATGGCGAGGAGGGGGGGCTTCGGGCTGCGGATCGACTGGCCGCGGTTCTTTTTCTTGCGGCCGTCCCCGATCTCCATGCCGCCCGGGCCGAGGACCGCGTCCATGTATTCCTCGACCTGCTCGGCGGTCTCGAAATATTGATCGTAGACCCAGTCGTCCTCGTACTCGCAGTCCTTGGTGGTGTATTCCCGGCAGATCTGCGGCCGCGTCTCGTAGATGCCACAGCGGTGGTCATCCTGCAGGTGCTTGCAGACGGTGTGCACGCAGACGTACCAGTCGCCATCCTCCGTGAAGACGGTGGCGTGGTCGTGGAGCAGAAACCAGCGGATGTATTCGAACTCCTCCCGCGTGGTCGGCGTCTCGAGCGGCAGGGCGAAGTAGCGGCAGCACTTCGCGGTGCAGTATTCGCAGAGCACCTTGTCCTTGGGGATGGTGTCTCGCTTCGGCTTGCTCGGCAGCTTGGGAAGGACGATGTCGGCGGTGGCCATGGGCATCTCTGACTTCGGGTGCCGCGGCCGGATGCGGCCGACGAGGCCACACTATACACGCTCCAGGACAGACGACGGGCCGCGGCCGTATACTCCGGCCTGCAATTCAGCAGGGAGGTGGTCCGTGCCCAAATCCTGGAGGATCCTGCCGCACGACCGCGCCCTGGTGGCGGCGGTCGAGCGGTCGGCCGGCGTGTCGTCCATCGCCGCCTGCCTGCTGGCCGCGCGGGGGCTCACCGACCCCACGGCCGTGAAGGCGTTTCTGTCGGGCACCATGGCGGACCTCCGCGACCCCGACCTGTTGCCGGGAGTGCCGGAAGCGGCGGACCGGATTCTCGCCGCCGCGCGGGACGGCCGGCCGATCGTCGTCTACGGCGACTACGACGCCGACGGCATGTGCGCCACGGCGATCCTGCTGTCGTGCCTCGAGGCGATCGACGCGCAGGCGAGCTGGTACGTGCCCGATCGTTTCGACGAGGGCTACGGTCTCAATGCCGACGCGCTCGAGACGATCGCCTCCCGCGGCGGCCGCCTGGTCGTCACTGTCGACTGCGGCATCGCGAGCGTGGCGGAGGCCCGGCGGGCCCGGGAGCTGGGCCTGGAGCTCGTCATCACCGACCATCATGCCTTCGCCGATGCGCTGCCCGAGGCGGACGTGCTCGTGCATCCGCGGCTTCCCGGCGGGGAGTATCCGTTCGGGGAGCTTTGCGGCGCGGGCGTGGCCTTCAAGCTCGCCTGGGCGATCGCTTCGCGGGCGTCGGGCGCGAGGAAGGTGACACCGCGGCTCCGCGAGATGCTGCTCAAGGCGATCGGCTTTGCGGCGCTCGGGACGGTGGCCGACGTCGTGCCGCTGCTCGACGAGAACCGCATCTTTGTGAAGCACGGGCTCGAGTGCCTGCGGAAGCGGGGCGGCGCGGGCATCGAGCGGCTCATGGAGCTGGCGAAGCTGGATGAAAAGTCGCAGCTCGAGAGCGAGGACGTGGCCTTCCGGCTCGCGCCGCGGCTCAACGCCGCCGGCCGGCTCGGGCAGGCGGCCTGCGGCATCGAGCTGTTGACGACGTCCGACACCGCCCGCGCGATCCAGCTCGCCGACTACGTCCACGAGCTCAACGCCCGCCGCGAGACGGAGGAGCGGAGCATCCAGCTGGCGGCTTCGAAGCAGGCCAAGGAACTCTTCGACCCCGACCGCGACGCGGCGCTCGTGCTCGCCGACACGGGCTGGCATCCGGGCGTGATCGGCATCGTCGCCGGCCGGCTCGCCGACAGATGGCACAGGCCGACGGTGATGATCGCGCGGGACGAGCACCAGGGCCGGCCGGCGATCGGCAGCGTGCGGAGCGTGCCGGGATTCGACGTCCACGAGCCGCTCATGGCCTGCCGCGAGCACCTGCTCTCCTGCGGCGGCCATGCGGCGGCGGCGGGCCTGCGGATCGAGGACGGCAGGATCGACGCCTTCCGGGAGGCCTTCCTGGCCGCGGTGGCCGCACGGATGCCGGACAGTCTGCGGCTCCCGCAGATCACGCTCGACGGCGAGACGACGCTCGCCGGCCTGACGCTCGACACGGTTGCGCAGCTCGAGCGGCTGGCGCCGTTCGGCCAGGGCAACCGGCGGCCGATCCTCTGCGCGTCGGGCGTGCGGCTCGTGGAGCCGCCGCGGACGATCGGCAGCGGCGGCCGCCACATCTCCATGAACCTCACGCAGCACGGCGCGAAGGTCCGCGGCGTCGCGTTCGGCGGCGCCGACTGGCTGCCGCACCTGCCGCCCCCGGGCCGGCCGTTCCACGTCGCCTTCAAGCCGAAAATCAACGAGTTTCGCGGCCGACGGACGGCCGAGATGGAGATCGTGGATTGGCGGCCGGATGGTGTCGACGTCGGCATCGTCATCCCGTTGCCCGTCGCGGCCGGGGTGTCTTGAGCGGACTGCGCCACGCCTGAACAATGGCTGGACACACGTCGCAGCCGCGTCCCCTGCTCCGGAGTCGCTCCGATGATCGTCCGCCATGTCGCATCCACCACCGCCCGCCCGCGGTGTCTCATTCTGCTCGCGCTGTCGTTGTCGGCCGCTGCCTCGGCGGCGTCCGCCCGATCCGACGACTGGCCGCAGTGGATGGGGCCCGCGCGGGACGGCGTCTGGCGGGAGACCGGGATCATGAAGTCGATTCCCGCCGCCGGGCTCGAGCCCAAGTGGCGGGCGGAGGTGCTCGGCGGCTATGCGGGCCCGGCCGTCGCGGGGGACCGAGTCTACCTGCTCGACTACGAGCGGCGCGACGGCGAGATGGCCAACGCCCCCAACGATCGCAACGTGCTGACCGGCCGCGAACGGGCGCTCTGCTTCGACGCCGCCACCGGCCGGCTGCTCTGGAAGCACGAATACGACTGCCCGTACGCGATCTCCTATGCCTCCGGCCCGCGGTGCACGCCCACGGTGGACGAAGACCGCGTCTACACGCTCGGCGCCGAGGGGAATCTCTTCTGCCTCGACACGGCGACCGGTCGTGTGGTCTGGTCGAAGGATTTCAAGAGAGACTACGCCGCCCCGACGCCGCTGTGGGGCTTCTGCGGCCATCCGCTCGTCGACGGCGACCGGCTCTACTGCCTGGTGGGCGGCGCGGGGAGCGTGGCCGTGGCGTTCGACAAGCGGACGGGCCGGGAGCTGTGGCGGAGCCTGTCGGCGAGCGAGTCGGGCTACTGTCCGCCATCGATCATCGAGTCGGCGGGCGTGCGGCAGCTCGTGATCTGGGATGCCGACAAGCTCAATGCCCTTGATCCCGCCACCGGGCAGGTGCTCTGGTCGCAGCCACTCAAGCCGATGTACGGCATGTCGATCATGGCGCCCCGCGTGGCGGCCACGCCCCGGGGCCAGGTGCTCTACGCGGGCGGCATCGGCCGCGTGGGCGCGCTCTTTTCGCTCGCCGCCGACAAGCCCGGGGCGACGGTCGCCTGGCGGGGCGGGCCCAAGTCGGCGATCTACTGTGCCAACAGCACTCCCTTCATCGACGGCGACACGCTCTACGGCTGCGACTGCGAGACCGGCTTCCTGACGGCGGCCGACCTGGCGACGGGCGAGCGGCTCTGGGAGACGGGCCGGCCCACGATGGGCGACCGGCGGGGCAAGCATGGCACGGCGTTCCTGGTCCGCGAGGGGGCCGCGGCCGACAAGAGCCGCACCTGGATTTTCAGCGAGACGGGCGATCTGATCCTGGCCCGACTCACGCGGACGGCCTACGAGGAGCTCGGCCGGGCCCGGCTGGTCGCCCCCACGAACGAGTGCTTCGGCCGCGAGGTGGTCTGGAGCCATCCCGCCTTCGCGAACCGCCACGTCTTCGTGCGGAACGACCGCGAACTGGTCTGCGTGTCGCTGGCGGATTGAGCGGTCGCGGAGGCCGCGGACGTTTGCCGGCCGTGCCTGCGGGGCACTGGTTTCCCCAGAGAGTTTTCCGTGTCGCGTGCCGGAGCTTCCTGGCCTTCCGCCCCGTGGATTACGGCACGGGACGAGCGGCGTTGTCCCGCAGGCCCCGGGCGGGTAATCTTCAGGCCTCTCCCATGTGGGCGGCCTGGCCGCATCACGAATCGGGGCGTAGCTCAGCCTGGCTAGAGCGCTACGTTCGGGACGTAGAGGTCGCACGTTCAAATCGTGTCGCCCCGACATTTCTTCTGGTATGAGACCGCTCCATCCCGGAGTCGGGCTCACCCGTGCGGAAGTTCCCGGTGTGTCCTATCGCGACTCAGTGGGATGACTGACTATTCCTGCCGCTGCTGCCTGGCGATTGCGGACCGGAACGAGCGTGATGTCGGGCTGCGGCACCGCATCGATGCCGGCCCCCAACCAGAAGCCGAGATGCGGAGGCTGGTTGTAGCCGGCGTTCTGCCAGGACATCGCCAGCCGGTAGACCGGGTCGTGGGCGAGCGTGTAGAGCCGGTGCGGCGTCGGAATGATCGTCGTCGTCAGGTAGAGGCAGTCGTCGCCGTGGAGGATCACCTCCTCCCGCCAGTCGCCGAGAATATCGCCGGAGAAGTTCGGGGTGCTCTTCGAGCCGTTGCAGACCCGCCCGGGCAGCGTGATGAGCCGCGAGTGCCCCTTGTCTCCCTTGTAGTCGATCCACTTGTCGAGCCGCTGCCGATCGAGCAGTTCGTCCTCGAGGTCGGCATCCCAGTAGATGCGGAAATTCAGGTGCGGAGTCCGCTCGCAAAGCTGCTCGCCCGTGCACGACCGCACACCCTTCACCGACGCCGACCACATCTCGTGCCCCCGTGACTTCGGATCGATGTCGGCGGCGACGCCGCGACCGTTGTCATTCCCGGTCCGCGTTCCCCACAGAAGCCTGCCGGTCCGGGCATCGTGCAATTCCTCGCCGTAATCCGCTCCTTCGCTCTCGTGCACGCACCAAATCTCGAGGCCTGGATTGTCAGGATCGAGGTCGCCAAGGTGCATCGCATCGCCGTGTCCCAGGCCGGTCCGATAGAGGAGCGATCCGTCGTCGTCGATCACGCAGGCACCCTCCACGATCTCGTCACGGCCGTCGCCGTCGACGTCACCGGCGGCGAGGTTGTGGTTTCCCTGCCCGTAGCCGCCCTCGTCCTTGACGGCGCTGTCGTGAAACCAGCGTTTCGTGAGCGCCCGGCCATCCCAGTCGTAAGCGGCGAGGGCCATGCGGGTGTAGTAGCCGCGCTGGAAGACCATGCTCGGCTTCACGCCGTCGAGATAGGCGTTGGTCGCGAGGAACCGGTCGACACGGTTACCGTAGCCATCGCCCCAGGCATCCACCTCGCCGCGTGCCGGCAGATAGGCGACGGTGTCGAGCTCGGCGCCGGTGCGGCCGTCGAAGATCGTAAGGTATTCCGGGCCCTCCAGAATCCGCCCCGTTGCGTCGCGGTAATCGGCTGCATCGTCGTCCGAGCCCGCTGGACCTCTGGAAAGCGATTGACCGCGGCCGTCGATCGTGCCGGGGGCCGTCTTGCAGGCCATCTCCGCAAAGCCGTCGCCGTCGTAGTCGCCGACCAAAAACTGCGTGTAGTGCGGGCCGGCGCGGATGTTCCGGCCGAGGTCGATCCGCCAGAGTCTTTCGCCAGAGAGCTCATACGCATCGAGAAAGACATTCCCCGAAGGGGCTCGCCCCGTGTTGTCGCTGCTGTTGGAAGGATCCCACTTCACGACCAATTCCCACTGGCCGTCCCCGTCGAGATCACCGACGCCGGTGTCGTTCGGCTGGTAGGAATACTCCTTGCCACCGATCGTGCCGCCCGCCGGCCGGTCGAGCGGGATCGTAAGTGTCTGCGATTCCCAGACGGTGGCGCAGCCGCCCGTCGGCTGCTCCTCGCCGCCCACGACCGGATGCACCGAGTAGGTCGATGCGAGCGTGCCCTGGCGGTCGACGAGATTGGTGGCCCCCGTGATCGGCGTGGTGTTCACGAGCTTCCCGTCGCGATGGACGTTGAAAGTGATGCCACGGGGATCGGTGCCGAGCAGCCGCCAGCCGACGTAGACGCCGCCCTTCACCGCAACGGCGACGACCCCGCGGTCGAGATCCTCCATCTGGCGCGGTTCGGCACACGCGGCCCGCCAGCAGACGGCAACCATCAGCACCGCGATTCCACCCATCGGGAGCCTTGTCATGCAAGCCTCAGAGATGCCCGCCGCCGCGCCGCGCCGCCATCGGCGACTGCGCGGAAGCCCTCAGCAACCCGAGATCGAAGCCCCGGGCGACGGCGCCTGCCCTGTCGGGCGCCCCGAGCGCCTCCATGATCGCCGCCACATGAGCACGTGCCGTCCGCTCCGAGATGCCGATGAGCCGGCCGATTTCGGCGTTCGTGTACCCATGCCGAAGCAGGCCGAGCACCTCGAGCTCCCGCGGGGAGAGGGGGCTGCCCCGATCACGGCTATCGGCGACGTAGCGGGCGGCGTGCCTCCCAATCACCTTGCCGCCGGTATGGACGTCGCGAATCGCCGCCGCCAGCTCCTCGTGCCGGGCATTCTTGGTCAGGTAGCCGGCCGCACCGGCCTCGAGGGCGTATTGCACGTCCTCGGCGGCCTCGGAACTCGTCAGCATGAGGACGCGAGCGCCGGGATCGAGGGCCCGGATCCGCCGCAGGGTCTCGATGCCGTCGATCCCCTGCATGCTCACGTCGAGCAGGCAGACGTCGGGCAGGACCTGCTTCCATATCCGCAGGGCCGTTTCCCCGTCGTCGACCTCGCCCACGACGCTGAAATCCCGATTCATGCTCAGGAGGTTCGCCAGGCCGGCCCGCATCACCGGATGATCGTCCACAAGCAGCAACCTGATGGGCTTCGTGGGGGCTTTGGAGATGGTCATGGCACGGACTCCGTGTATTCCGGAGGCTACAGCGTTGGCTGCGCCGCATCTATTGGCCGATCCGCCAACGCATGCTGCTCACCGGCCTCGCGTTCGATGGCCAGGTCGTAGTCCCGACACGGCACCGCGCATCGCACCGTCGTGCCCTGCCCGGGAACGCTCTCGACGGCGAGGCGGCCGCCCAGCCGCTCGGCCCGCTCCCGCATGCCCTGGAGGCCGAAGTGACCTTCCGCCGGGCCGCGCTCGGTGCCGGGCAGGAACCCCGCCCCGTCATCGCGCACCACCGCCTCAACGCCACGCGATCCCTGGTAGGCGATCTCGACGTCCACCGTTCGCGGCCCCGCATGGCGGATCGCGTTGAAGACAGCCTCCTGCACGATAAGCATCAGGTTTCCGGTGACGAAGCTCGGCAACGGGAACGGCGCGCCGGTGGAACGCACCGTCGTCCGGATTGATTGCCCGTCGACCATGCGGCCGACCGCGCCCTTGATGGCGTCCTCGAGCGTCGTCCCGGCGACAGCCGTGCTCCGCAAGGCCCACACCGAGCCACGGATGTCGTCGACCGCATGGTCGATCATCCGCCGGGCGACATCGAGATGATCGGCGATGCCGACGGCTTCGGCCGGCTGGGCCACGTCGGCAGCCACCCGGCAGGCCTCGATCTGGTATCCGATGCCCGCCATCGTCTGCAGGAGCGTGTCGTGGAGATTGGCGGCCAACCGCGTACGCTCGCGGAGCGTCGCCTGATATTCGACGGCCGCCTCGCGCCGGCCCTGCATCTCGACGGCGATCGTGCGGACATGCCGCCGCACCTGACTGCGCAGGGTGGCCGCCCAGGCCAGGGCCCCGGCCAGCACGACCAGCAAGCCGGCGATGGCCGCGGCCAGACGCAGGGGTGTCCACCAGGGCGCCGCCTTGACCAAGACGACGTCCTCGGGCAGGTGGACGAGCAGCGAAAACGCGTCGAACGGGGAGACCCGGCCGTCGACCCGCTCCTCGGCCGGCCGCGAACGGTCGTACCGCACGTTGCCCGTGACCGCGATTTCGGTGCCGGCGGGAAATTGCGATGCCGTCCGAAACGCCGCCGACTGGAGTTTGGCATCGATGATGATGCCGTCGCAGTCGAGTTGGAGCGAGCCGCCGTCGTGCGACGGTCCCATGCCGATGATTTTCGCCGGAAACGTGACGAGCCGGTTGGCAAAGTCGGGAAAGGCATTCTCCTCGGCGTCGGCATGCTCGCCGGCGGCGACGATCAGTTCCGGCCTGGTCGACACCGGCTGGGGCGGCGGCTCGCGACCCACCCGTCGGACGGCCGCCGCGGCGATACCCCGCACCTTCTGGCCGAGATCGAGAAACCCCGCCACCCGCACCCGATCCCCAGGCTCGAAACGAGCGGCGTCGTCGGTCTCCACGTAGATGCCGGTGGTCTCCGCCTGGAGAAACAGATACCGGCCCGGGCTGCCCCGCGTGACGACTCCCTCCGTCTGGAAACGGTGTCCGTCGAGGGCGGCTTCCCCGAAGCGGGCGACCTCGTCCAGAGGGACGAAAGCGGTCTCGAACTCCGGCGGTGGCGGCGGGCCGAGCCGCTCGATGTCGTGGAATCCATTGACCATTAAAAGCGGGCCGAGCAACTGGCCGCGGCTGTTGCGGATCGAGCCGGTCACTCCCGTGAGCCGCACCTCGGCGTCGATCAGGGAGCCGGCCTGCCCGTCGTCCGGCGGCAGGGCGCTGCGCACGTAGAGGCGGTGCCCTCCCACGAAGACAGCCAGATGCCAGACGCCATTGTCACACCGCGCCCGCTGGACGATGCCTGCGACACGCGCGCGGATCGCATTGTCGGCGCTGAGAAAAATGCTCCCTGACGCCTCGACGGGCTCGGGGAGAGGGGCTGTCCCGACGACGCGGACGCTGCTCGGGCGCATCCGGGGGGCGTGGGAGCCCCGCTCCATCGCGCCCTCGACGACGACACGGTCACCGGGGCGGATGTCCGGCCAACCGGCTGGTGCGACATCGCCGTCGCCCGCGGCCCCCCTCGGCGGCAGCACCCACACGGCCTTGTCGCCCTCTTGCAAAACGAAGCCGCTGGCGGGCACGTCGGCCGACACATTGGAAAACGTGCAGACTCCCTCGAACCGCGCCGCGGGCGGCCCGCTCGCATCGCGCGCTGCCGCGGATGCACACCATCCGCACCATCCGCACAGAAGCGCCACGGCGCCGGAGACAACCCGGTTCCGCACTCGGTTGAGCCGCATCATGACACCCAGCCTGGTTCCCCGAAGACGTCGACCCTCGACTGTATCCATCCTACCGCCTGACGCACAATCGCCGCACTCGCTCCGACGGGCGATCGCAGACGATTGGCTGATCCGCCAATGGCGGCGGCAGCGCGAGTCCGGCGTAATGGTGAAAACCAGGCGGTGCGGCCGCGAAGTTCGTCCGCGCAGCGGAGTCACGCAATCTCTCTGTCACGGCGGCCGTAGTCTGGCGATGCCGGCGACAGCAAAAAGGTGTTCCCTATGGTCAGGCGATTCGCGATCGTATTCGTCGTCTGCGGCGTCTTCATGTCGCCCAGGCACCTGCTCGCCGAGCCCGTCACGATCGCCGTGAGCGGCCATGCGTCGGAGGATTGCATCAGGCGCATTCCCGTCGCGGAAGGAACGTATGACGTGACCGTCACACTCGGCAGTGACGAAGCCGACTCCGTGACCACGGTCAAGGCGGAGTCACGGCGGCTCATGCTCGAGAACGTTGCGGTGCCAAAGGGAGGGCATGACCGCCGCACCTTCACCGTGAACGTGCGGCGACCGGAGATCGGCGACTCCGGGACATCCGTGAAGCTCAAGGCCCGCGAACTGGCCACGAACACCTGGGACGACGCACTCTCGCTCGAGTTCAGCGGCGGTCGCCCGGCCGTGCGAAGCATTGAAATCACGCCCGCCCCCGAGGCGCCCACCGTCTTCCTGGCCGGTGACTCGACGGTCACCGACCAGGGGCGGGAGCCGTGGAACAGCTGGGGACAGATGCTGACCCGCTTCCTGAAGCCGGGTGCCGCCGTGGCAAACTACGCCAACTCCGGCGAGACGGTGCGGAGTTCGATCGGGGCTGGACGATTCGACAAAATCTTCGCTCTGATGCGGCCAGGCGACTACCTGCTGCTGCAGTTCGGGCACAACGACATGAAGGACAAGCGGCCGGACGCGCTCGAGTCCTACCGCCGGCATCTGGCAGCACTGGTCGCCCAGACGCGGCAACGCGGCGGGACACCGATCCTCGTGACCTCAATGGAACGCAAGGCGGGCCTCGACGGGAACACCCTCGGCGGTTACCCGCAGGCCGTGCGCGATTTGGCCGGCGAGGAGCGGATTTTCCTCATCGACCTGCACGCCATGAGCAAGACGCTCTACACGGCCCTCGGGCCCGATCTCGACAAAGCATTCCAGGACGGCTCCCACCACAACGCATACGGCAGCTATCTCCTCGCCAAATGCGTCGCCTTGTCGCTCGCCAAAAGCGGCTTGCCCGTCGCCGACAAGGTCACGTCGGACGCCGCCGTCTTTGATCCGGCCCGGCCGGATCCCTGGCCGTCGTTCAGAGTGCCTCCGACGCCGGAGATCGACCTCACCAAGCCCGAAGGCGACTGACAATCCGGGCGATGCTGCCGCCTACTTTCTCGGCACGGCGGCTGCGTGGCCGTCTGACCGGCCGCCGACCTCCTCACCCACGATCGTGATGTTCGGGTCTGGATAGCCGTCGGCAAAGAAATAGCCGACGTGAGCCGGCTGGTTGTAGCCGATGTTCTGCACCACGACGTTCATCCGATAGACCGGATCGTGCATGAGCGTCGGATTCTTGCGCGCTGTGGGAATCCACGTCGTGAAGAGGAGCAGCGCCCGATTATCTTTCCTGCGAAACACGACCTCCTCGCGCCAGTCGCCGAGAATGTCAGCGACGAGGTTGGCGTCGTGCTTCGTGGAGTGGATGTCGGCCGCATGGAAGTGGTGGCCGGTGAGGATGCGACCCAGCTTCCCCGATCCGTCCTCGATCACGGTGCGGCTGCGAATGTCGCGCTCGACGTCGCCATCGAAGTAAATGAGGCTGTCATAGGAGTTGTAGTCGGTCTCGATCGGCTTGCCGCGGCAGTCGAGGTTGGGAGAGATGATCGACGTGCATTCCGAGCCACGGTATTCCGGGGTGACGTCGGCAGCCCAGCCGCGACCGACGTCCGCTTTGCTGAGGATTTCCCAGAGCACTTTGCCGGTCGCCGGATCGACCATGGAGATGCCGTGGGTGCTGTTTTCATGCCCTTGAAACAGCTCGAGCCCCGGCCGATCCGGCATGTGATCCGCCAGGGCGTGGAAGTCGCCGTGGCCCCGTCCAGTCGTATAGAGCCCCTTGCCGTCGTGGTCGATGGCACAGGCGCCGTAGATCAGCTCATCGGAGCCGTCGCCGTCGACATCGCCGACGGCCACGCTGTGATTGCCCATGCCCTCGTAGCCGGCGAGGTTCTTGTCGGCATGGGTGTCGAAGGTCCATACCTTCGCCAACTCCTGGCCGTCCCAGCGAAATGCCGCCATTGCGATCCGCGTGTAGATGCCCCGCGTGAAGACGAGCAGGGGCCCGAGGTCCTTGTGGTGGAGGACGGCCGCCTTCACCGACGCGGCCCGATAGCCGTGGCTGTCTCCCCAATTGACTTTCATGTCCTCGCGGGTCCCGAGGGCCGGCTCGTAGCGGATCGTCGTCAGCTCCGCGCCGGTCGCGCCCGCAAAGACCGTGATGTAGGCCTGATCCACGAGGAGATGCTTGGACTTGTCGTCGAGCACCACCGAGTCGTCGTCCGTAGCCGCCGGGCCAGCGCCGAGAAAGTTCCCACGCCCATCGCGCGTGCCCGGGCCCGTCTTGCAGGCCACCTCCGCCCGTCCGTCCCCGTCGAAGTCGTAGACCAGCAGCCCCAGGCCGTTGTATCTGGTGTTGGGGCCGCAGGAGATCCGCCAGAGCTGTCGGCCTTCGAGATCAATGGCCTCGAGCCATGGCTCGGATCCCTCCCACTCGAAGACGAGTTCGTAGCGGCCGTCCCCGTCGAGGTCGCCGACGCTCATGTCGCCCGGCACATGCTTCTCGGTCGGCGGCTCGGCGAGCGGGATCTCGAGGTAGGGAGCGCCCGGCCGACGCCGCTTGACGGCCTCCGGGTCGACGACGGGCTTTCGCGGCCACACAGCAACCTCCGCCGAGCGATCCATCGGCGTGCCGTCGATGCTCACCGCGACCGCATACCGGTCTCCCGCCTGCCCCTTCGTATCGAGATAGTTGGTCGATTCCGAGATCGGCTCTCCGGTCACGGGCTGCCCGTTGCGGTAGAGCTGAAACGCGACGTCGCGGGCGTCGGTGCCCAGCATCCGCCAGGACACGAAGACCCCGTCTTTAGCCTGAACCGCCACAAGCCCCCTGTCCAGCCGCTCCATCGGCCGCTTTTCGGCTGCGGTCGCCGCCGGCATGATCGCCAGAGCCGTCAGGTGCCCCAGCCCGGCGATGCCCAGAAGAAGCCGCCATCTCGGCGGCCAGCATGTCCTTGCGGCCATCGCGGCCTCCACGTCAGCCGAGCGTTCGAAACCGGTGGGGCACGAGCCTCAACCGACGATCGACTCAGTAGATCGCCTCGCTCGAACGTGTCGATTGGCCGATCCGCCAATTGCGACGGTCGCCCCTGCCGTGCAGAATCTCGTTGGAGTTGATCGTTGGGGCGGGCGAAGTTTCGGCCCCTATGCCGGCTGCGAGAGCATTTATCAGCGAGGACAACCATGCGTTCCGTCGAGCTTTTCATGAAAAACCGCCGGGCTTTCACGCTGGTCGAGTTATTGGTCGTGATCGCGATCATCGGCACGCTCGTCGGCCTGCTCCTGCCCGCCGTGCAAGCGGCACGCGAGGCCGCCCGGCGGTCGACCTGCGTCAACAATCTCAAGCAGACCGCCCTCGCCTTTCACAGCCATCACAGCGCCCGGCAGCGTCTGCCCAACGGCCGCCGTGGTGACGTCGACTCGAGCAATTGGCAAAACTCCTGGGCCCCCTACCTGCTGCCTTACATCGAGCAGGTATCGACATTCGAGCTCTGGCTGGGCGGCAGCCTCGACGGGCTTCGAGACAGTCGGAGCATGGCCGCCAGTTCTTCTTCGAGCGCCGCCCAGAAGGCCGCACAGCGGGCGGCGGTGTCCGCCTGGCAGTGTCCGACGCGCGGCCGTTCGGGACCCAATCAGTACACGATGTCAACCGTCCCGGGGGGCACGTCGGATGGCGGTCGTTATGGTTACTGCGGTGACTATGCCGTGTGTTACGGCACCTCCGACAACCCGCGGATGTCGGATGGCGCCTTCACGGTGCTCCACAGTTTTGAAGGGCTCAAGTTCAAGGACATCACGGACGGTCTCAGCAAGACAATTCTTGCGGGAGAGAAGCATCTCCAGCAGCGTTATCTCTGCGACGCGGACCCGAACAATGGCGGCGCCGCGCTCGCCTGGAACAACAACCTCTCGTATCGCTGGGACAACACGGTCTACTCCGCCTTCGGCAGCGGTGGCTGGTTCAACACCTGCCGGGCCGCCAATGCCGTCGGCCTGGCCCAGGGGCCGGACGACACCGCCCTGGATTACCGTTACTTCGGGAGCTGGCACCCGGGCGCGTGCCCGATGGCGATGGCGGATGGTGCCGTCGTCGTGATGAGCAATGCCATCGCAGGCAGCGTGCTCGAGGACCTGGGGACCCGCGCCGGCGGAGAGTCTGTGAACCCACTCGACAACTAGCCTCCCGGAAGAACGTCCATGCACGCTGCAAACCGTCGGTGCCTCCTTCTCACCCTCCTGCTCATGGCTGCCGCCAGTCTTGGCTGCGGCCAGCGACGCTATCCCGTGTCGGGCAAGGTCGCCTACGACGACGGCACGCCATACACCGCCGGCGGCTTCGTGGCCCTGGAGAAGGGCGAGGGGAAGGACCGCATCTTGGTGCGGGCACCGATTGGCGAGGATGGGGCGTTTCGCACCGGAGACGGCGCGGCGGGGGCCTTGGCCGGTGAGTATCAGGTCCGACTGATCCCCCCGCCGCCCGAGCCCCCCGCGGATGAGCCGAACCTCGACGTCGCCTTCGGAAAGGGGGTCAACAAGCCGGTGCCAGCGACGGTGATCCCCTTCGACAAGAAGTTTCTCGACTTCGGCACTTCCGGCATCACGTGGACCGCCGAGTCGGCAGCGAAGGAACTGCTGATCAACATCGGCACCGCAAAGCCGCGTTGATTCGGCAGGCGCACGGAGAAGATGGCCGGTTCCGCGGGTATTCTGCCCAATCGCCGGTTTTTCCACGAAAGATCACCGAGAGTCGCCCCGACGCTCCAGCAAGGGGCAAGGACTCGTTCTGAACGCCGAGCCCTTTCTTTTCTCGGCAGGTCACATAGATTTCCACCACGGCGACGCCGCAGCCGATCTTCAGTCGCTTGCTCCCTGGCCCATTCGTTCTTCTCCTGCGGCCCGGGACAAATCCATGAAGTCCGTGCTGTTCGTCTGTGTCGAGAACTCGAATCGGAGCCAGATGGCCGAAGCCTTCGCCCGCATGCATGGCGGGGGCCGGATTCAGGCCGCCAGTGCCGGCTCACGCCCCTCGGGCCGCATCAACCCCAAGGCCATCGAGTCCATGCGGGAGAAGGGGTACGATCTGACCAGCCACGCATCCAAAGGGCTGGAGTCCTTCGACGGCACGGCCGTGGATGTGGCCGTCACCATGGGGTGCGGCGACGAATGCCCGCTCGTGCGCGCCGGTCGGCGCGAGGACTGGCAGATCCCGGATCCCCGGGAAATGTCGCCCGAGGAGTTTCGGGGCGTCAGGGATTTGATCGAGAAAAAAGTGCGGGCGTTGCTCGCTTCCCTCGATGACTCTCGCTGAGAAAGGGCGACGATGAACGTGGCAGAGTTGCGGGCGATCTTGGCCGCCCATCCGGAGACGAAGATGCACTGGATGCTGCCGGACAGGTCGTTCGTGCCGGATCATTACCACATCACGGAAGTGGGACGGGTCCAGAAGGATTTCATCGACTGCGGTGGCACGATCCGGTCCCTCTCGTCCTGCCTGCTCCAGATCTGGGTCGCTGACGACACAGACCACCGGCTCCTGACGACCAAACTCGCGAAGATCATCGAGATCGCCGGCCCCGTGCTGAAGAGCGACGAACTGCCGGTCGAGGTCGAGTACGAGGAGGGGACGATCTCGCAATATCCGGTCGCCGGCGTGGAGATCACGCCCGCCGGGCTGCTCTTTCATCTCGGCACCAAGCACACCGCCTGCCTGGCGCCGGAAAAGTGCGGCGTGGATGGCGGCGGCTGCTGCTGAGGCCTCCTCGAACCCGATGCTTGCGGGTGATTCGCATCGCGACCAAGATGTCGACGGGTCGCGGCGTGCGTCGTGGCCTGCCTGGAGGCATGACGCCATGACGACGAAGGACGCGGTGCTGCCCACTCCCGCGGAACGTGCCACGGCTCTCAAGGCGCGGCGACAGGTGAAGATGGCCCGATCGGCCCATGCCTACGTGCGGGGCAACACCAAGAACTTCTACGACTGGCTCGAGGGGAGCGCCGGATTGCCCGTGCCCGCCGGGCCGGCGATCTGGATCTGCGGCGACTGCCACGCCGGCAACATCGGCCCGATCGCGAGCGCCAAGGGGACGGTCGGAATCCAGATCCGCGACCTCGATCAGACGGTGGTGGGCAATCCGGCCCATGACCTGATCCGTCTCGGCCTCTCGATGGCCAGCGCCGCCCGTGGCTCGGATCTGCCGGGCGTGACGACGGCACGCATGATGGAGCAGATTATCGAGGGCTACGAGCAGAGCTTCGGCGCGGTGGCCGAGGCCGACGAGGAGTGGCCGGAGGTGGTGCAAAAGGAGATGAAGGCGGCGTTCAAGCGAAAGTGGAAGGACCTCGCCCGCGAGCGAATCGAGGACACCACTCCCACGATCCCGCTCGGCAAGAACTTCTGGCCCCTCGCCCCCGAGGAGCGTGAGGGAATCGATGCGATCTTTGCCACCGACGCCGGCCGCCGATTGGTGACGGCACTCAAGTCACGGCCGGACGACGCGGAGATCGAGGTCGTCGATGCCGCCTACTGGGTCAAGGGCTGCAGTTCTCTCGGCCTGCTGCGGTGCGCTGTGCTGATCTCGATCGGCGGCAAGAAGGGGGAACTCTGCCTGGTCGACGTCAAGGAAGCGATTCCGCCGCTCGCCCCGCGAAATACCGACGCCGAGATGCCGGCCGACCATGCGGAGCGCGTGGTGCAAGGTGCGTGGCATCTTTCTCCGGCGCTCGGCGATCGGATGCTGGCCGCGAAGGTGCTCGATCGACCGGTCTTCGTCCGCGAGTTGCTCCCGCAGGACCTGAAGTTCGACGTCGCCGACCTGACATGTGAGGAGGCGATGCGGCTGTCCCGGTTCCTGGCGACCGTCGTGGGCAAGGCCCATGCCCGCCAGATGGACGAGGCGACGCGAAAGTCGTGGCAAGAGGAACTCCGTGGCCATCGCTCCAAGACGCTCGACGCGCCCTCGTGGCTCTGGGCGAGCGTGGTCGACCTGCTCGCGACCCACGAGAAGGCCTACCTCGAGCACTGCCGGCGCTATGCGACCGAGGCTGTGTCCTGAAGGCGCCAGCCGCGCCACAGGCGGAACGCCGGGCAACTTCCCGTGACACCGGTCGCCGGCTTACGATACTGGCCCTACCCGCGCCGATTTTCCCGCATCAACTTCGAACGAAAGCCCATGCCATGGCCACCAGACGCCAGTTCGTGAAGAGCCTCCCCGCGTTCGCCGTGGCGGCGCAGATCCTCGACGGCGACCCCGCGACGGCGGCCCCGGCACCCGTCGCCCCCGCCGCGGGCCACTTCCACCCCAAGGGGAAGCCGCCGTCGGCGTTCACCAAGGAGGTGCTGCGGAAGGCCCGGCAGTCGCTGCCCTTCGGCGACACCCGCGACTTCGATGAGCAGCGGCGCGGCCTGATCGCTCCGATGAAGGACCTCACGATCAGGAACGACGCCGGCGACGTGGTCTGGGACATGACGCGGTTCCAGTTTCTCGACCAGAAGGACGAGCTCGACAGCGTCCATCCCTCGATGCAGCGGATCGGCCGGCTCAACAACAATTACGGCCTCTACGAGGTCGTGCCGGGCATCTACCAGGTCCGCGGCCTCGACCTCGCCCAGACGACGTTCGTCCGCGGCAAGACCGGGTGGATCGTGTTCGACTGCCTCGTCACGGCCGACGCCATGCGGGCCGCCTGGAAGCTCTTCCAGGAGCACAAGGGGGAGGGACTGCCGGTCGTGGCGGTCGTCTACTCCCACTCGCACGGCGACCACTGGGGCGGCGTCCGCGGCGTGGTGGACGAGGCGGACGTCCGCGCCGGCAAGGTGCAGGTCATCGCCCCCCGCGACTTCATGGAATACTCGATCTCGGAGAACGTCTTCGCCGGCAACGCCATGAACCGCCGGCTCTTCTATCAATATGGCGTGCTCCTGCCGGTCGGCCCCTACGGCTACGTCACCCAGGGGCTCGGCCACGCCATCTCCCGCGGCACCTCCGGCCTGATCGCCCCGACCCGCGTCGTCGAGAAGGACATCGAGGAGATCGAGGTCGACGGCGTGCGGATGATCTTCCAGAACACGCCCCACACGGAGGCCCCGTCGGAGATGAACACCTACATCCCCGACATGAAGGCCCTCTGGATCGCCGAGAACGTCTGCGCGACGCTCCACAACATCTACACGCTCCGCGGGGCGCTCGTCCGCGACGCGCTCAACTGGTCGAAGTACATCAACGAGGCTCTCTACCGCTTCGGCCAGGAGGCCATGGTGATGTTCGGCGCCCATCACTGGCCCCGCTGGGGGAACGACCGCATCCAGGAGATCCTGCGGGGCCAGCGTGATCTCTACGCCCACTTCAACAACCAGGTGCTCCATCTGGCCAACCAGGGCGTGACGGTCAACCAGATCCACAACGTGTACGAGCTGCCCGAAAGCCTGCAGCAGCGCTGGGATTGCCGCGGCTACCACGGCTCGGTGCCGCACAACGCCCGGGCGGTCGTCAATCGCTACCTCGGCTACTGGGACTGCAACCCCGCCACGCTCATTCCGCTCTCGCCCGAAGACTCGGCGCCGACGTACGTCGAGATGATGGGCGGCGCGGAGAAGATCCTCGCCAAGGCACGGCAGCTGCACGACAAGGGCGAATACCTGCTCGCCTCCGAGATCCTCGACAAGCTCGTGCATGCCGAGCCCGGGAATCAGGCGGCCAAGGACCTGCTCGCCGACGTGTTCGAGCAGATCGGCTACCAGCAGGAGAACCCCGGCCTGCGGAACAGCTTCCTCGCCGGCGCCTACGAGCTTCGGGAGGGCGTTCCCGAGGGCGCCTCGCCCAAGTCGAGCGGACCGGACGTCATCCGGGCGATGAGCACCGAACTGTTCCTCGACTTCCTCGGCATCCGCATGGACAGCCGGAAGGCCGCGGGGATGCGGTTCACGATGAACCTGATCACGCCCGACAACGGCGAGAAGTTCGCCGTGGAGCTCGAGAACGCGACGCTCACGAACCTGCCGGGTTTTCTCGCCAAGAAGCCCGACCTCACCCTCACGATCAACCGCAAGGACCTCGAGCAGACGATGATCGGAGCCAAGACCCTGGAGGCCCAGATCAAGGACGGCACCGCGAAGGTCGAGGGCGACGTCTCCATCCTGGCCAAGCTCGCGGCGACGATGGTGGACTTCGACCCGCGGTTCGAGATCCTCCCCGGCACCCGCCGGAAGGAAGAGGTCCTCCATGCCGACCCGTACGAGGCGGTGCCCGGGAAGTCGATTCCCGAGTGACCGCCGGCCGCGCGGCACAGGCCACCCAGTCGGAATTCTTGGCCTCACCGGCACCTTCGGCCGATGAGCAAACCTGACGGACTTGGTCCGTCGTTCGGGGAAGGTCTGCGCAAAGGCCTCCAGATCACCCGATCGGCCCACACCGCCGCGTCGACGCGGGTCGGGCCGGGGAGACTCCGGGGCGAGAACGCCGCGTCATGCCCATGGCGAGCCGAGAGCGAACCAGCGACAGCCGCATCCGCCGCGGTCTGTTGATCGCCGTCTGCCTTGCCCTGGCTGCCGGAACCGCGCCGCCCGCGCGAGCCACTGCGGCCACGGATCCAGCCGAAACCGCCGTCGTCGCGGAGGAGCTGCCGCCCGTTCTCGCTGCGGAAGGCGACCCCGATCCTTTCCCCTCGGTCGCTGCCGGCGCCTCCTGCACCGGCTGCACCGGAGGATCCGGAACCGCCCCCGCCTGGCTCGGCAGCCGGTTCCACGTCGACTACGACGACGGCTTCGCCATCCTGCCGAACGATCCCGACGAGACGCCCTACTCGCTGCGGATCCGCAACCAGAACATGTTCCGCTACGACGGCTTCTCGCGGGCCGAATCCTCCTGGATCGACAGCGCGGGCAACACGCTGCCCATCGACAACTCGAACTACTTCGGCATCCCCCGCGGACGCCTGATCTTCTCGGGCAATGCCCTCCTGCCCCGCCTCTCGTACCTGCTGAACATCGACTACAACTCGGTCACCAGCCAGCCGATCGGCTTTCGCGCGTTCTGGTTGAGCTACCGGTTCAGCAGGGCCCTCGAACTCTACGTCGGCCAGTCGAAGGTGCCGGGCTCGCGCGAATGGATCGAGAGCGCCTTCGCGTCGCTCCAGAGCGCCGACCGCACGATGGCCACCACCTTCTTCCGCCCCAGCTTGAGCCAGGGCATGTGGATCATGGGCGAGCCGCTCGACACCGTCTTCTACCACGCCATGGTGTCGAACGGATTCAACACGCTGAACCTCCTCCCAGAGCAGCTCAACAATCGCTTCGCCTGGTCCGGCTCAGCCTGGTGGGAGCCATGGGGCGACTTCGGCCGTGGGTACTCGGATCTTCAGCATCACGAGGACGCCGCCGTCCGGCTCGGCGGCTCCTACACCTACGCGCTCGGGAGCGGCAGCCAGGCCGCGAGCGACGCCGTGGAAAACTCCCCCGTCCGCCTTTCGGACGGCACGATCATCACGACGCCGGGCGCGCTCGCCCCCGGCGTCACGCTCCTGTCCTACGACATCTCGCTCGCGGCGCTCGACTGGGCCTGGAAGTACCGCGGCTTCGGCCTGTCGTCGGAGATCTACTTCCAGGACCTGCTCGGGCTGCAGGCCACCGGGCCGCTGCCGATCGCCTCGACGTCCGCATTCGGCGGCTTCGTCAAGGGCGGCTACTTCGTCGTGCCGCGTGAAACCGAGGTGTACGCCCGCACGTCCTACGTGACCGGGGCCTATGGCTCGGGCTACGAGCTCGGCGGGGGGTTCAATCGGTTCTTCCTGCCCGGCAAGGACAACCTCTTCTTCACCTTCGACGCCGCCTGGCTGGAGCGGTCTCCGGCCGGCCAGAACCGGACCGGCTTCGTGGCCGGCCAGACCGGCCTGCTCGTGCGCGCCCAGATCGTCGCCGCCTTTTGAAGCAGAAGACCATGAAAACCACCCGCTTCTCCATCATCGTCGGCCTGCTCCTGGCAGGGACGGCGCCGCGCGGCGCGGCCCAGGAGACGCCGGCCCCCGCCGAGCAAGCCGTCACCGAACGGCTCGCGCATCCCTATTCCATCGATCTGCTGCCCGACGATCCGGCGCCGCCGCCATTCGAGGCCACGCCCGAGGCCGATGCCGGCGGCGCTGGCGGGCCGCCGGAGGGTGGCGATGCGTTCGGCCACAAGACCCTGACCGGCGACCTCTTCGACCGCTGGCTCTCGACCAAGGAATCGGGCATCACGTTCGGCGGCCGGGTGACGCAGTTCGGCTTCGGCCTCGCCGGCGGCATCGATCAGCCGGTGCCGCCGCCGCTCGGGCAAGGGGATGTCTTCCGCTACACCGGCCGCAGCGAGTACGACGCGGTCGTCGACCTCGAGAAGTTCGGCGGCCTGCCCCACGGGCGGCTGCTCGTGCGGGCCGAGCAGTGGTATGGGGAGTATGGCAACGTCTCGCTGCGGGCGGGCACCTTCACGCCGCCGGTGTTTCCCGCCCTGCTGCCGCCGCGGCCGAACGATCCCGGCGTGCCCTACATCACGAACTTTCTCCTCACCCAGCCCCTGTCGCCCAACTGGGTCGTGTTCGGCGGGAAGAAGGACGTGCTCGGATCCTTCGACCAAGACGTCTTCGCCGGGGGCGACGGCACCGATCAGTTCGTCAACCAGGCCCTCATCGCCAATCCGCAGTTCCTGCTCGGCATGCCCTATTCCTTCTTCACCGCGGGCATCGTCTCGCCCCGTGACTGGGGCGGCATGGCGGTGTTCGTCATGGATCCCAAGAATCGCACGGCCGACTTCATGCAGTTCGGCGACCTGTTCAACCAAGGCATCATCATCGGCGGCGAAGTCAAGGCGAAGACGATGTTCTTCGACCTGCCGGGGCAGCAGCACGTGGGCGGCGTCTGGAAGCACCAGGAGCAGCTCGACCTCCGGTATGCGTTCACACCGCCGGAGCCCGGGTATGAGCCCGGCTCCGGCCCCGCGACGATCGGCCCGCGGACGCTGTGGGACTCCTGGCTCGTCTACTACGGCTTCGACCAGTACTTCGTCCGCTACACCGAGGCTCCCGACCGCGGCTGGGGCCTGTTCGGCCGCGCTTCCGTCGGCGACGGCAACCCGAACCCGGTTGAATACTTCCTGAGCACCGGCATCGGCGGCTACAGCCCCTTGGGCCGGCAGCGCGGCGACACGTTCGGCATCGGCTGGTTTCTCGTCGGGGCGAGCGACGAGTTCGGCCCGGTACCGAACGCGCTGCTCGGCCCGCGAAACGGCATGGGCGTCGAGTGGTTCTACAACATCCAGGCCACGCCCTGGCTCAATATCACCCCCGACCTGCAGTGGCTCCGGCCGGGCCTGGGGGCGATCGCCACCGACGATGCCTTCGTGTATGGCGTTCGCGCGAACGCCACGTTTTAATGCTTGACGAACCATCCGTTTTCCGCGCGGACCCCGAGGGAATCCACATGCTCGCCACGACACGTCCGTCCTCCCGCATGCCGCACACTTCCACCGGGGCTCGTGTCCTGAGCGCCGTCGCGGGCGTCGTCCTCGCCGGGCTGCTCGGCGGGGATGGCGGCGTCTCCGCCCAAGACTCGCGTCCAGACTCGCGCAGGCCCAACATCGTCGTCATCTGGGGTGACGACGTCGGCTTCACGAACCTCAGCATCTACAGCCGCGGCCTGATGGGGTATCGCACCCCGAACATCGACCGCATCGCGAAGGAGGGGGCGCTCTTCACCGATCACTACGCGCATCCCTCGTGCACCGCCGGCCGGGCGGCCTTCATGACCGGGATGTACCCGATCCGCACGGGCCTGACGAGCGTGGGCATGGTCGGTGGGCCGGTGGGCCTCCAGCCTCACGATGCGACGCTGGCCGAGGTCTTGAAGACCCGCGGCTACGCGACCGGGCAGTTCGGCAAGAACCACCTGGGCGACCGCAACGAGCACCTCCCGACCGTTCACGGCTTCGACGAGTTCTTCGGCAACCTCTACCACCTCAACACCGAAGAGGAACCGGAGGACGAGGACTACCCCACCGATCCGGAGTTCAAGAAGCGGCACGGGCCGCGGGGCGTGCTCCACACCTGGGCGACCGACACGGTGGACGAGACCATCGACCCCCGCTTCGGCAAGGTCGGCAAGCAGCGGATCGTCGACACCGGCCCGCTCACCCGCAAGCGGATGGAGACGGTGGACGAGGAGCTGGTCAAGGAGGGCATCTCCTTCATGAACAAGGCCCACGCCGCCGGCAAGCCGTTCTTCGTCTGGTTCGCGACCACCCGCATGCACACCTTCACCCGGGTGCCGGAACGCTATCGCGAGCAGGTCAAGCGGCACACGAGCTACCACGACGACTACGGCGCGGGCGTGATCCAGCACGACGAGCACGTGGGCATGGTGCTCGAGCGGCTCGACGACATGGGGATCGCCGACAACACCATCGTCATCTACTCGACCGACAACGGCGTCGAGCACTCGACCTATCCGCACGGCGGCACGACGCCGTTCCGCTCGGAGAAGATGACGACCTGGGAGGGGGGCGTGCGGGTACCGATGCTCGTCCGCTGGCCGGGCCGGATTCCGCCCGGCTCGGAACGGAACGGCATCCAGTGCCACGAGGACGTCTTCACGACGCTGTCGGCCGCGGCCGGGGTGCCCGACATCCGCGAGCGGATCGCCAAGGGCGACACGCTGGGCACGCCCGTCGAGCACAAAAACTACATCGACGGCGTGAACAATCTCGACTACTGGGCCGGCAAGACGGAGGAGTCGGCGCGGGACGAATATATCTACTACGCGGAATCCAGGATCCAGGCCATCCGCATGAACCAGTGGAAGGCTCACTTCTTCACCCGCGACGGCTATTACGGCACCACGACGAAGCTCGACCTGCCCTGGCTCTTCAACCTGCGGCAGGATCCCCACGAGAGCTACGACCAGGCGCCGGGCCCCCGGGCGACGCTCTCCCAGCAGAAGACGTATCTCTTCAACGCCATCATGGAGCGGCTGGGCCGGCACATGGCGACGCTCGAGCAGTATCCCCCGAAACAAAAGGGCTCCAGCCTGAGCGTCGGCGACTGATACCCGATCCAAGTCCATGCGCCGTGCGTTGCATGCGTCAAGCTGTCCTGATCTTTCTCGCCCTGAGCCTCTGCGTCGGCCGGCCGGCCGACGCCCGTGAGCCGGCCATCCAGCGGATCGTGCCGGCGGGCCCGCTCGGGCCGTGCAGCATCGCGCAGTGGAAGTCGATGTGGCCCGGGTGCCGCTACGAGGATGGCGTGAGCGAGCGGCGGCTCTTCGTCGTCCGTGCCGGAGATGGCCTCGGCTACCGCGTCGAGCACGCGGTCGGCGAGATCGGGCCGGAACGCGGTGGCGTGGGCTGGCGGTATCCGCTCGCCGGCGCCGACGCGGTGGAACTGGCCTACACGGTGACCTTCAGCGACGGGTTTGACTGGGCCAAAGGCGGGAAACTGCCCGGGCTCTGCGGCGGGCCCGAGAACGTCTCCGGCGGAAGGCGTGCGGACGGCCGCAACGGCTTTTCGGTGCGGCCGATGTGGCGCAAGGACGGGCGCGGCGAGGCATACGTCTACCACATGCACCAGCGCGAGAAATACGGAGACAGCCTCCCCTTTCCGGCGGACGTCCGCTTTCCCACGGGTGCCGAGGTGCGCATCCGCCTGCGCGTGACGCTCAACACACCCGGTCGGAGTGACGGCCGGCTGGACGTCTGGCTCCGGCCGCCGGGCGCCGCGGAGGAACGGCGGGTCGTCGAACGCTCCGACCTGGAATGGAGAAGCGATCCCACGATCGCCATCGACGGCGTGTTGTTCGAGACGTTTCATGGCGGCAGCGACCGCACGTGGGCGCCGCAGCGGCCGTCGGCGACGACGTTTCACGACATCGTCGTCGCAGCCGAGCATCGGGATCCATGAACGTCTCCGGCCGCCGCGGTCAGTCGCCCCGCGCCAGGATGACCTCCACGGCCGTACCCCGCGGCGGCACGCGGCCCGCGAACGCCTCGAAGAGCAAGGCGGCGTTCGCCGGCGCGCTCTCCACCTGCACGTCGAGCAGTGCGTCGGGGAAGTTGGCGACACAGATCAGGTTCGCGCCGTCGCCGAGCAGCGTCTTCGTGCCGGTCTCCGGATCGGTGTAGAACGCGCCGCCGGCGAACACCCACCGCTGCTCGAGCCGCGGGCCGGCCGGCCCCTCGCGGACCCAGTCGCGGGCGTCGGCCTCCTGCGGCTCTCCCGCGCCGTCGGTCCACCGCACCCGCACGTCGACCCGGCCGCCCGAGGGAGGCACGAAGCCCGGATCGAATGCCGCCGGCGCACCCGGCTCGAGGCCGATGGCGAGCAGCCCCGCGTGGATGACCCGCGCCGAGGCGTGCACGGCGACGATCGACTCGTGCTCCTTGGTGCCCTGCGGGCAGGCGAAGAGTTCGATCGGACCGTCGGCGAGCGTCACCCGCCCCCCGACGACGAGCGTCCGGCCCCGCGCGTCGAACCAGATCTCCTCCGTCGGCGACAGCCGCGTCAGTTCCGGATGGCGATCGGCCGCCAGCGCGAACCGCACGACCGACGCAAGCAGTATGGCCAGGATCAAAGCCTGCCTGGAGTGTGTCATAGGCTCTCGCGGCTCGAGAAACCCTGTTATAACACCCGTTCGCGGCGCGAGGCTCCTACGCCCGGGCCGCGTCCGGCGGGCCACTGCGGAGGTTGGCATGCGGTCATTTCACCGAGCGGTCTTCACGGGACGGGACGGGGCCTGGTCGCTCGCGGCCGCGTTGATCCTGGCCGTCGCCGCCGCGACCGCGAGTGCCGCCGACGTTGCGGCCCGCCGCCCGCAGGCGACCGAGTTTCCCATCGCCCGCGAGTTCCAGCGGTTCGACATCGGCCGCTGGCGCAAGGACCACCCGCATGACGGCGGTAACGGCTGGTTTCCGGGGAACTTCGAGAAGCAACCGGATGGATCGCTCGTCATCACCGACGACACCCGCAACTGGGGGCATTGGCTCGGGCCGCTCGGGGTCCGGGTGCGGTCGCATCTGGCCAACTGGCAGCACCACCCGGCGTTCGCGGCGATCGCACCCGACATTCTGCGGTCCGAGGAGGGCAAGCTGGCGATGCAGGCGATGGAGGTCGTGCACGTCGTTGCCGGTGGCCCGGCCGACGGGCACCTGCAGCCCGGCGACCTGATCGTGTCCATCATGGGCCAGCCCGTGCTCGACGCGGCCGAATACCGCCCCGATCAGGAGTTCGTCCACAAGGAAAGGCGCGACATCCAGGTGCAGGCCGGCGAGCTGATCGACGCGGCCGAGAAGACCGGCGCGTTTCATTGCACCGTTCTCCGCATGCCCGACGACCGGAAGACGCTCTGGAAGAGCGGTCCGCTCGCCGACAGGAAGACCGAGCAGGCCGGCGTCGCCGTCGAACCGGGGGGCCGGGTGATCCTGTCGATCGGCGATTCCGGCGACGGCACCGACTACGATCAGGCCGCCTGGCTCGACGGCGCGTTCAGCGGCCCCGGGGGCACGGTCTCGCTCGACACGCTCACCCCCGTCGAGATGCGGAGCGGCTGGGGCGTCGTCGCCAAGAACGTCGACTTTGCGGACAAGCCACTGCCCTCGCCCGGCTGGCGCTGCCACGGCAACGGCTTCATCACCTTCGTCGTGCCGGAAGGAGTCGATCGCCTGACCGTCACGGCAGCCTCGCTCAACCGCGGCCGCATCGTCGCCGAGATCGCCATGCAGCCGCCGACGCCGCGGATTCCCGTCAAAACATCCGTCGTCTGGACGGGCGCCGTCGGCAACGAGAAGTCCGGCCCGCAGGACTTCGACGTCGCCCTGACCGGCGACGGCCGGCTGCACCTGCGGGTGGGCGATGGAGGCGACAAGATCCACGGCGACGGGGCGATCTGGACCAACGTCGTGCTCACAGGCACCTATGGCACCAAAAAGCTCTCGTCGATCCGCCCGGCAGCGCTGCGAAACGGCTACGGCTCCGTGCAGACGCTGGCTGACGAGCCGCTCGAGCACAAGGGCGTCAAGCTCCGCGACGGCTGGCGGTGCCATGCGATTTCGGATTTCGTCTGGCCGCTCCCTCCGGGCACGACGCGGATCAAGGGGCGATTCGCGCCGCTCTCCTACGGCCAGGTCGCTCCCGAGATCGGGCTCGAGCCCCTCCTGACGTCGCCGCCCGCGTCCCTGCAGCCGCTGGTGCAGGACGTCCGGTTCGCCATTCCGAGGATCGGCTCCTTCGCCGAGGGCTATCCATTCCACTGCGAGAAGAGCGACCTGCTTTTGAGGCAGACCTGCGACTGGCTCGCCGCCCAGCAGCGGGAGGACGGCTCCTGGCCCTGCTGGGCCGGCTACACGACCGATGCGTTCCACACCGCCTTCTGCGGCCTGGCTCTGATGGCCTCCGGCGACCGCAAGTACGACGACGCCGTCCGGCGTGCGGCCGACAGCGTGATCTGGAAAACGGGGCCGTCGGGCTGGACCTGCCCGCGGGCGATGGTGCTCATCTTCCTCGCGGAGCTCTACCTGCGCGACGAGGACCCGAAGCTCCTCGTGCCGATCCAAAATGCCGCCCGGCAGCTCGTCGAGTGCGTCAAGACCGACTTCATGTCGGGCCACGGCGTCAACGGCTTCGGCTATGGCTACGCCGGCCAATACATCGGCACGGGCTTCATGCAGCTCGGCCTGGCGCTCGCCTACCGCTGCCCCATCGAGATGGATCGCGAGTACCTCGACGATGCGCTGGCCCACATCGCGGAGATTTCCTGCAACGGTGGCTACCCCTACGGCCGCGGCTGGAAGGCGACCCGCGACGGCAACTACCGCCAGACCGGCGGCAACGCCATGCACGGACCGGCGGCGCTGGCCGCCCGGATCACCGGATGCACCTTCTCCGAACAGATGACGAGCGACGCCGTCAAGCGGTGGAACACCGTGCTCGGCGACGGTGACAATTCCCACGCCACGTCCACGCTGGCATTCATCTGGAGTTCGCTCGCGATGAACGCCTGCGACCCCGAGACGTTCAAGCGGCACATGGAGGTCTTCCGCTACAAGATGGCGAACGACCATTCCTTCGACGGCGGCTGGCTGAAGTCGTCGTTCATACTCGACTTCCAGGGTGGCGAGGGTGTGACGGGGCTGTGGATCCGCTCTGCCGGCATGGCGATGATCCTGGCGGCGCCCAAGCGGGCGCTCGCGATCACGGGCAACCCCAAGCTCCTGGCGGGCGATCTGAAGGCCGGCACCCCGTGCCGCGAGTACGACGTGTACGTCCGCGACTTCTACGCCCGCAACCTGTCGCTGGCCAGGCAGGTGCTCGGCAGCAAGGCGCCGTCCGGGCTCCTGGAACTCCGCGACGACCTGCGGAAGCTGCCCCGCGACGCGAGGCTCAACAACGCCCAGGCCCGGCTGCTGGCGGGCCGGATCCCGCGGCTGCTCGAGCAGATCGCCGCCATCAAAGGACTCGACGACACGGCCCGTGCCCACGCGATCGAACTCACGAGCGGCGTGGACTTCCAGATCACCATCGACGAGGGCCGCTACAAGGTCGTCGCGCGGATGCCGCTCCAGCAGCTGGCATGGGCCGACACCGACGCCGAGATCGCGAAGGCGGCCGCAGCCAAGCAGCTGCCGTTCGCGGCGGAGCTGGCCTTCGAGGCGCCAGCGCTCTCCGGCCTGGCCTGTTCGTTCGACTCCCGCAAGGATGGCTGGAACCGTCGCGAGGGCGAAGCCCGCGTCGAGCACGCCTTCAAGCCGGCGGACGTGCCCGACACCGCGCCGCTCTCGATCCGTTTCCAGATCGGCAACGTGATGGCTGCCTACCGCCGCATGATCCGCTTCAAGGAACCCGACGCGAAGGGACGGGTGAGCGATGTGACGAACTTCCGGCGGCTCGAGGTTCGCGCGGCCATGGCGGCCAATCCCGTCTACCAGACGCAGCCGCTCGTGCTCGACGGCGTCGCCTACGAGGCGATGATGCTCAACGAGGCGCAGAACTTCGCCACGGTGGACGGCCGGACGCCGGAGGGCCGCCAACCGATCGCCATCCACGAGGGGGACGAGGTGGACTTCGAGCTCGTGTCGGCGCAGCCCTTGTGCCTCGAGGTGATCTCGATGGACGTGCGGAAGCGGCCGGCGCGGATCGCCCCCGCGAAGATCGCGGCGGCCACGCCCGGCTTCAAGCTCGTGGGCGATCCTCTGGTCCTCGGCGATCTCGCCTTCGATCGGGACGTGACGCTCGAAGGGCCCGCCGATGCCGAGCGGGCCGTCGTCGAGATGATCTTCGCCAAGCCGACGAAGCTCAACGGAATCGATCTCCACTGGAACGGCGGCCAGCGGCTCGTCACGATCTGGGCTTCGATCGACGGCAAGTGGAGGCCGCTGGCATGGGACGGCTACGATTCCGGGGCCGGCTTCCATCCGACGTTCGCCGCGGTGACCACCGCCAAGGTGCGGCTCCAGTTCGCCTGCCGAGGCCATCGGGTGGCATTCCAAGAGATTTCCCCCTACTACAACGAGCATCAGCGGCGGCTCTTCGAGCCGGTATGGGACAGCGGCATGCCCGTCGGCATGCCGCCGCCGCGGTGAGGAGACACATCCGGATGAAGACGACCATGAAGGCGCTCGTGAAGCGGGAGGCCCGCCCGGGGCTCTGGCTCGAGGAAGTGCCGGTGCCCACGATCGGCATCAACGACGTGCTGATCCGCGTCGATCGCACTGGCATCTGCGGCACCGATCTGCACATCTACAACTGGGATGCCTGGGCCCAGCGGACGATCCCCGTGCCGATGGTCGTGGGGCACGAGTTCGTCGGCGAGATCGTCGAAGTCGGCTCGAACGTCCGCGACTTCTTCCCCGGCGAGGTCGTGTCGGGCGAGGGCCACGTCGTCTGCGGCCGCTGCCGCAACTGCCTGGCGGGCCGGCGGCATCTCTGCAAGGCGACGCTGGGCGTCGGCGTGAACCGGCCCGGCGCGTTCGCCGAATACATCGCCCTCCCGATGACGAACGTCTGGCACCACGCCCCAGACATCGACCGCGACGTGGCCTCGATCTTCGATCCGCTCGGCAACGCGGTCCACACGGCGCTCAGCTTCGACGTGCTCGGCGAGGACGTGCTCATCACCGGCGCCGGGCCGATCGGCCTGATGGCCGTGGCCGTCGTGCGGCATGCCGGCGCCCGCCATGTCGTCATCACCGACGTCAACCCGCATCGCCTCGCCCTCGCCAAGAAGATGGGGGCCACCGAGGCGGTCGACGTCCGCACGGACTCGCTCGCCGAGATCGCGAAGAAGCTCGGACTGAAGGAGGGCTTCGACGTGGGGCTCGAGATGTCGGGCTCGCCCGCGGCCCTCCACGACATGCTCGCCGCCATGTGCCATGGCGGGAAGATCGCGATGCTCGGCATCCCGGCCGAGCCGATCGCCATCGACTGGAACACCGTCGTCTTCAACATGCTGACGATCAAGGGGATCTACGGCCGCGAGATGTACGAGACCTGGTACAAGATGACGGTGATGCTCGAGAGCGGGCTCGACATCTCGCCCGTCATCACGCACCGCTTCCGCTGCACGGACTTCGAGGAGGGCTTCGCCGCCATGAAGTCGGGCGCGAGCGGCAAGGTCATTCTCGACTGGAGGAATCCATGAGCCGCGGCGCCCTCTACGACCAGCTCGCGACCCAGGCCGAGGCGATGCGCGAGGCGGGCACGTTCAAGCGCGAACGGGTGCTCGAATCGGCCCAGGGCCCGCGGATCCGCGTGGCCGGCGGCCACGAGGTGATCAACATGTGTGCCAACAACTACCTCGGCCTGGCCGACCATCCGGAGGTCGTGCAGGCCGCCCGGGAGTCGCTCGCCGACTGGGGCTACGGCCTGGCGAGTGTGCGGTTCATCTGCGGCACCCAGCAGCTTCACAAGCGGCTCGAGGAGCGGATCAGCCGCTTCGTCGGCACGGAGGACACGATCCTCTACAACTCCTGCTGGGACGCCAACGGCGGCCTGTTCGAGACGATCCTCGGCCCCGAGGACGCGATCATCTCCGACGAACTCAACCACGCGAGCATCATCGACGGCATCCGCCTCTGCAAGGCCCGCCGCCTCCGCTATCGCAACAACGACATGGCCGACCTCCGGGCGCAGCTCGAGGCGGCCCGCGACGCCCGCTTCCGCCTCATCGCGACCGACGGCGTGTTCTCGATGGACGGCCACATCGCCGACCTGCCGGCGATCTGCCAGCTGGCCGACGAGCACGACGCCCTGATCATGGTGGACGATTCCCACGCCGTCGGCTTCGTCGGCCCGACGGGTCGCGGCACCCACGAGCATCACGGCGTGATGGATCGCATCGACATCATCACCGGCACGCTCGGCAAGGCGCTCGGCGGCGCCAGTGGCGGCTATACCTCCGGCCGCCGGGAGCTCGTGGAATGGCTTCGGCAGCGGTCGCGGACCTATCTCTTCTCCAACACCGTCGCCCCGCCGGTGGCGGCGGGGGCGCTGCGGGCCCTGGAGATGATCGAGGCCTCCACCGACCTCCGCGACCGGCTCGCGGACAACACCCGCTTCTTCCGCGGCGAGATGACCCGCCGGGGGTTTGCGATCATCCCCGGAGAGCACCCGATCGCGCCGGTGATGCTCGGGGACGCGGCGCTCGCATCGAGGATGGCCGACGCCATGCTCGAGGAGGGCGTCTACGTGATCGGCTTCTCCTACCCGGTCGTCCCCCAGGGCAAGGCCCGCATCCGCACGCAGGTCTCGGCGGCCCATTCCCGCGACGATCTCGAGCGGGCGATCGCCGCCTTCGAGGCGGTCCGCCGGCGGCTCCAAGCCTGACTCGCCGCGAATCCGGGGCGGAATCGAAATGCCTCCCTCCAGGAGGGTGGGGGCGATCCTCTCTCGGAGGCTGGCAGAAAGTCTCCAGGCGGCCGACTGGCATCTTGCTCAGGCCGCCAAGCCGTTGTTATAACTGCGGTGTTGGGCTGAGGCGGCCTTTGATGTAGGTTTCGTGAGGAGACGCTGCATTCGTCGCCGAGGAGGGGATCGATCCAGAAAGGACCGCGCATGCGAACGAGAAAAGGCTTCACGCTCGTCGAACTCTTGGTGGTGATCGCCATCATCGGCACGCTGGTCGGATTGCTCCTGCCGGCCGTGCAGTCTGCCCGGGAATCGTCCCGACGGTCGCTCTGCTCGAGCAACATGCGGCAGCTCGCGCTCGGCCTGCAGAACTTCTACAGCCAGACCGAGCGGTTCCCCTACGCCGTCAACAACCAGCGGTCGACCTGGTACCTGGAGATTCTGCCCTTCATCGATCGGATCGACGCCCACAACGCGATCGACTGGAACAACACCGGTGTCATCTACTCACGGGGCGGCACGACCGCCACGCATCGCGACGCCGTAAACCCGGGCATGCGATGTCCGTCCGACCCCACTCCTGCGCGGGTCGCCCGAGGGACCTACAGCAACTACGCCGGCAACTTCGGCAGCGTGCGGTTTTACCACCCGAATGCCCAGTACAACGGCGTCTCATCGGACGCGGATGGCATCTTCTTCGCGAACTCTGCGGTCGAAATGAGCCAGATCAAGGACGGCACTTCCAACACGATGTTGTTGAGCGAGGTGCTGGTCAACCCGCTTGTCGGCGCCACCTACGGCCTCGGCTACGAGCCCCGCGGCTGTGTCTGGGACGGGCATTCCGGCGGTGGCCTCTTCTCCGCCCGCTACACGCCGAATACCACTGTCGCCGACATGATGGACTGGGTCGATGCTCCCGCCCGAACCTACCAGGCGCCAGGAGACGCCGACACCTACGCCGTCACCTACACTCCCAACATCGCCCCTGCCGGTGGCGCCAATCGCGCCCGCCACATCGCCGCCCGCAGCCAGCACCCCGGCGGCGTGAACGTCTGCATGGTGGATGCCTCGATGCGGTTCATCTCGAACGAAATCGAGGACTGGAAGCCCTCGGTCAACATCGGCCACAACGGCAACTGGGACGCGAACTGGCTCGGCGTCTGGCAGAAACTGGCCTCACGGGCCGACGGCCAGCCGGTGGGCGAGTATTGATCCGTCGTTTTGCATTTTCATGGTTTGACTGCTCGAGGTCTGCCCGATGTCGAAGTGCCTGCAAGCCTTGGTCGTTCTCGCATTTGTGTGCGTCGTCGCCGGAGGCTGCGGTCCGCGCAGCCGACGCACGATCGAAGCCAAGGGCGCGGTGACGATCGACGGAACGCCGGTCCAGGTCGGCCAGATCGCCTTCGACATCGTCGCCGAGGGCGACCTCCCGAGCGGCGGCGCGATCACGAGCGGCACCTACCGCGTCATGACGACGCCGGGCCGCAAGAAGGTCCGCGTCACGGCGCTCGATCCGCAGTCGCTTTCCCAGGGCGGCAACGACGGCATCAAGCCCGACGCCAAAGCCCCGATGGCGAAGGATCTCGTGCCGGCCAAGTATCAGAAAGAGCCGCTCGAGATCGAGATCACCGCGAGCGGCGTCTACGATATCAAGCTCACCTCCGATTGATTCCGGGCTCTTTTCATGGCCGCTGCCTCCTTCACCGCGACGGCGATCGGTCTCAGGCCGACGAACCTGGCGAGCCTCTTGGGCGGACTGCTGTTCGTCGCCGCCCTCGGCTGCGCGGCCTCGGACCGCCCGGCTGATCTGCCGCCGCTTGTCCGATGCGCGGTGCAGGTCATGCAGGATGGCGCGCCCTTGCAGGGCGCGCAAGTCCTGCTGGTGTCTGCGAATTCGAAGTGGTCCGTCGGCGGCATGACCGACGATACCGGCGTCGCACAGATGTTCACCCACGGCAAGTTCGCCGGTGCACCGGCCGGCGACTACAAGGTCACCGTCGTGAAGGAGATCGTCGAGGAGGTGCCCAATCCCCGGCACGTTCCGGACAAGGACAACGAGCCGACGCTCACCAAGATCACGAAGCCGGTCGACCCGCAGTTCGGCCAGGCGAAGACGACGCCCCTCGAACTCACCGTCGCCGCCGCCGGCGCCCTCACGCATACGGTCGATGTCGGTCCTGCTGTCGCGGGCAAATCGCCCTGATTCGGTCGTGCAGCTTCCATTCTTTCGTTCATTCCGGGTCCATTCGATATCCAACGCCTCGCCATCGGAGTTCGCCCTCATGTATGCCTCTGTCATGCCACCCGTGCGGCGGGTCGGTCGGCCCGGCTTCACGCTGGTCGAGCTGCTCGTGGTCATCGCCATCATCGGCGTGCTCGTCGGCCTCCTCCTGCCCGCCGTGCAGGCGGCCCGCGCCTCGGCGCGGCGATCCGAGTGCTCGAGCAAGATCAAGCAGGTGGCCCTGGCCATCCACAACTACCACGACGCCAACAAGACACTGCCGCCGGCCCGCATGACGACGCTCAACACGATCTACTCGAACAACTCCTGGGGCGGATTCCTGCCGCTCGCGCCATTCCTGGAGCAGCAGGAGGTCTGGGATCTCAGTCAAGCCTCCAACTGGAACTCCCCGTGGAACAACAGCAACATCAACAACTTCCGCCTGGCGACGCACAACGTCGCGAGTCTCAAGTGCGGCGGCGACACCCACGCCGTCAAGCTTCTCGGCTGTGCCTCGTACAAGCTCAGCTACGGTGACTCGATCTGTGAAATCCACACCGGCGACCCGAGTGGCGGCAACCGGGGTCTCTTCACCGGCCACCTCACGTCGCCGCGGAAATTCAAGGACATTCTCGACGGCCTCAGCAATACGATCGCCGTGTCGGAGGGCATGACCGGCAATCCGAACGCGGGTAGCCTCAAGGTCTTCGACAATGTCCGGGTCGGCACCGTCAGCGCCACCTTCCCTGCCAACCCCAGCGGCTGCCTCGCGACCGCTCCCAACGGCGTGATCTCCGGCACGCTCCTCGTCGGCGACCTGAACCGGCGTCGGGGCCGCTTTTGGTGCGACGGTCGGCCCCTCTACATCGGCTTCAGTACCGTCCTCCCCCCCAACTCGCCGACCTGCATCGAAGGCAGCCACGAGGACCGGGAAGGCGTCTTCTCGGCCGCCAGCGGCCATCCCGGCGGCGTCAATGCGGCGTTCGCCGACGCGGCCGTACGGTTCATCAGCGAGAAGATCGACGTCGGCACGACCAACTCCAGCGAGGTGAAGTCGGGTGCGAGCCCGTTCGGCGTGTGGGGCAATCTGGGAGCCATCGCCGACGGCGAGACCGTGCCCAAGAACTTCTGACGTTCACCGCATCGAGATCGGCATTTTATCCGCTATATCGGGAGGAACAGGCATGTATCACAAGGCAAAAGCCCGCACGGCATTCACGCTGGTGGAGCTGCTCGTCGTCATCGCGATCATTGGTGTCTTGGTCGGGCTGCTCCTGCCCGCCGTGCAGTCGGCCCGTGAGTCGGCCCGGGTGGCATCGTGCTCCAACAGCCTCAAACAGATCGGCGTCGCCCTGCACAACTACAACGGCGCCTACAAGTCGCTCCCGCCCTACCTGCAGGCGCCCGCCGCGACTGGGATCAAGCAGTGGTCCTGGGGCACCTACATCCTCCCGTTCATGGAGGAGACGGCCCTCTTCGACCAGCTCGACACGAAGACCTACACCTTCACGCAGGTCTACCAGGGCGCGGGCGGCTCGGCGAAGACCGACCTGCTGGCGACCGTCATCCCGACCATGCGTTGCCCTTCGATGGAAGTGTCGACGATCAAAGACCAACGGGCGCCGCTCGGTGTCATGAGTTACGCAGCCTGCAGGGGGTATGCCCAGGCCGGCTGGAACGGTGGTGAGTCGGAGAACAATGGCGCGCTCAACTGGACGGGCGTCACATTCGACGAGATCACCGACGGCCTCTCCAACACGTTCGCCATCGGCGAGTCGTCCCGATTTCAGGCAAATCCTTCCAGAAGCGATGGGTATGCCTTTTGGGCCGGCACCCCCGACAACTCCGTCTACGGCACGACGTATTTGCTCGAGCAGAAGACGGTATCCCGTTGCTCCGCGTTCGGGATCAACACGGCCGACTGGGCATTCAACACCGCCCACGGCAAGATCGCGAACTTCCTGATGTGCGACGGGGCGGTTCGCAAGATCAGCACCCGGATCGACGCCGGTCGCGGTGCCGCCAGCCAAGGCTGGTACGGCGGCGCCGCCCTGCAGAGGACGATCGAGGCGAACGCCGGCGGCATGGGCGTCTACCACCGTCTGGCGATGCGAAGCGACGGCAAGCCCGCCCCGATGCCCAAGCCGTGACAAGCACCCCGCAGCAGGCCGCATCACCAGGAGTATCTTCGTGCAGATCATGAATCCACGCCGTGCCGGAACGGCCCTCGTCCTCCTCATCCTCACCGCCCTGTCCACGAGCGTCGGCTGCGGCCCTGCGGGTATCGCCGACGTGCATGGCCGCGTGACCGTCGGCGGCCAGCCGGCTCCGGAGGGCCTGTCGATCGAGTTTCTGCCGACGGTGCCCGGCGAGGTCGGTCCCAGCATGGCGGTCGTGAAGGCCGATGGCAGCTATGTCGCCAAGAACGCGGCGACTGGCACCGACGGAGTGGCGCTCGGCATCTGCGTGGCGCGGCTCGTGGAGAACGAACTCACGACGACGATCCCGCAGAAGGAAGGCCAGATGCCCAAGCCGAAGTACGACCCCAAGCAGTACAAGGAACTGGCCAAGTTCGAGGTGAAGGCCGGGTCCAACACCATCGATCTCGAACTCGAACCGGCGAAGAAATGAGCCGCGGCGGATTGTCCGACCGAGTGACGGGTGGGGCCCCGCGCAGTCCGGGGCTGGTGCTGCGGTGCTCGGCCCCGTCTCGCGGCTGCCGCCTCGCGAAGGTGGTCACGGTGTTCGCCGTGCTGCTCGGCCAACTCGCGGCGTCGGCCCACGGCGAGGCCCCCGATCCGGCCGCGGTGCTCCCCGATCCGGCCGTGGCGCTGAGGGCCGCGGTCGCGGCGGCGATCGAGGCCGCCGCGCTCCCGGCCGCGGATGGCCGGTTCGCCGAGCAGCTCCTCGCGTCGCCCGAGTGGCAGCACGAGCTTCTCGACTCCGGGCCGGTCGCCAAGCCCGCCGAGACGATCGCCTATCTCCACGCCATCTGGGCTGTCGACCCGACCCTCGCCGAGAACCCGATCGATCGCGGCATGGCCACGGCCTGCGCGCTCGAGGGGCCGGGCAAGCCCTACGGCACCGAGGGCATGATCGCCCGCTACACGTTCTTCCGCGACGCCTGGAACGAAGGCCGGCTCAACGATCTCTACGGCGACTTGAGCGTGTTCGAGCGGCGGTACCTCGCGGCCGGAGTCCAGCACGGCCACCTCAACGGCATCGAGTCGATGCGGTACCAGCTCGAGGAGGTGAGCCTCCCGGCCGACCGCTATCCGGGCGCCTGCTGGTATGCCCGGTGGATCCTCAACAACCCCTTCGGCGACTCGATTCACGGTCCCCATTACTACGCCCCCTTCCGCGATTCTTGGGGCAGCGCCGCCGAGATGATCCGCAACGTCGGCGGCGTCTGCGGATCGCTGTCGAACTTCGGCGCGGCTGCCGCGATCGCCAACGGCGTGCCGGCCGCCACGATGGGCGAGCCGGGCCACTGTGCATATACCGTCATGGTGCGGCCCCGCGAGTGGGTGCCGGCCTACTCGCTCTCCTGGAGCCGCGGCCTGCACCACGCCTTCCACGGCCATTCGTGGACGTGGCATCTCTACAATACGAAGGCCCACGACTCGCCCGCCCAGGCCTGCGCCTCGGGCGACCTCCGGCGGTCGGGCGAAAAGCTGCTCGCCGACGGCAAGGCCTCCGAGGCCGGGCCGATCCTGCGCCGGGCACGCAAGGAGTATCCGCTCGATTACGAGAACTGGCTGGCCTCCGCCCGCGTCCTCACCACGACGCAGGCGCCGCCGGAGGCCTGGCAGGAGCTCCACGACGACGTGCTCGCGGCGATCCTGCCGGGCTTCGGCGACGTGGCGTGGACGTTCCTCCGCGACCACGTCTACCCAAAACTTCTGCCCACCGGCGACGACGCTGCGGACCGCCGCCAGGAGATCCTGCTCGCCTTCCACAAGGCCCTCGACGGCTGGGGCGCCGAGCGGTGGGACCTCGCCGGCGCGATTCAACAGCAGATGAAGCTCGTCGCGAACGACGCCAGTCGCCAGGATGCCTTCGCGACGGCCGTGTTCGCGGCCCACGCCGACCAGGCCACGCTCGCGCCCGCCGTGATCGAGGCGGCCTTCGCCGCCTGCGGCAAGGACGCCGAGCGAAAGCAGGCCTTCGTGCGGGCGATCACCGCCGGCTTGAGCAGCGCCGCCGGAGAGGACGCCGCAGACACGACGGTCATGCTGGCCCGCCGCCTGCTGCCCGACGCGGCCGCCTCGGGCGACAAGGAGACGTTCCAGTTTCTCGGCCGGCTCGCGGCGAAATCCTATCCGCCGTGTCCGGTGCCGATCGATCCCTTCCCGGGCGAACTGCTCAGTGCCGGCGGCACGTTCTCGATCGCGGCCGCCGGCAACCGCTGGGACGACCCCAGCCGCCACTGGGGCGTGATCGAGGAGCATGGCGGCGACTTCCACACCGACGCCACACCGGCCCATGCCACGATCCGCCTCGGCAACTTCGGCCAGCTTTCCGGCGTCGTCATCGTGCAGCGGGAGGGCAACGTCGGCAGGCTCGCCGGCGCGACGCTGCAAGTCTCGATGGACGGCACCGAATGGAAGACCGTCCACACGTTCGACAAGCCCGGGCGGGTCGAACGGATCGATCTCCGCAGCCGGAACCTCGAAGCCGGATTCGTGCGGGTGCTGCAGGAGAAGGGCCCGCACCTTCACTTCAATCGCTTTCTGGTCTATGGCGACAAGCGCAACTGACATCTCCGCGCCGTCGATCAACATCCGGGTGGCCTGCTTCACCGCCATCCTGGTCGCCGGCTTTCCGCTCGCACCGGCCGTCGCGGCGGACATCGTCTCCGTCCCCGGCTTCGCCGCCGCCGTCGAGCAGACGACCGCCGCGCGACGTCCGCTGGCCGTCCTGGTCCACGGCTCCGCCTGGCAGGGCGCGAGCCGCCGGATCGCCGAGCAGCTCTGGCGGACCGACGCCTTCCGCGACGGCCTCACGGAATCCTTCACGCTCACGGAGATCGCCGTCGACCAGTCGCCCGACGAGGCCGCCAAGAAGACCTTCGCGGAGGCGACCAAAGGCTGGGACGCTGGCTCGGTGAAGACCTTTCCGGCGGTTCAGGTCTACGGTTCGGACGGCCATCTGCTGAAGACCCTCGCCGGCCGCGACCTGCGCGACATCGCCGGGTCGCCGGACAAGCTCGCCGCCGCCGTGAACGCTCTGGGCAAGGCTTCGCAGGAGCGCGACCGGCTCCGCGAGGCGATCGCCGCGAAGGCCGGCCGGGGCGACGTGTCGGCGCTGATCGAGGACGTCTGCGCGCTGGGACTGCTCCCGGAGAAGGACGCCGTCAAGAAGATTCGCGAGATCGATCCGGAGGATCGGTCGGGCCGCGCCGCCCGCCTCGCCTTCACCGGATGGGAGCTCATCCGCGGCACGAGCGAGAGGATCGGCAAGGGCGAAGCGACCGCCGCCCTGGACGAGGTCGAGACCATGCTCGCCAACGAGCACTACGAACCGCAGCAACGATGCCTCCTGCTCGCAGCGAAGGGCATGTCGCTGGCGGCACTCGAGCGGACCGAGGAGGCCTGGCAGGCCTACCAACTGGCCCATGCCTGGGATCCGGACGGCGTCAACGGCAAGGCCGTCATCCATCACGCGCACAGGACCGTCGGCGCGACGCTGCGGGTCGGCCCGCGTGCGGATGCCGCGACTCCCCAGCCCCAAAACCTCACCCGTGACCGGGCGAAGCTCGCCGTCATCTCGCCGGATCCGCAGCACGACCGGCCGGCGGACCATGCCAGCCTCTTCAGCGGGCCGCTCCAGGACTACGCCTTCCACACAGCGGCGATCGCCGGGCCGCACGTCGTCGTCGATCTGCAGGAGTCCTGTCGGCTCGACGCGGTGCAGATCGTCAACCGGACGTCGCACCCGGAACGTGCAGCCGGGCTCACGCTCTGGCTTTCCGCCGATGGCCGGGAATGGCGCCAAGCCTGGGAGGACAAGGAGGCCAAGCCCGAATGGACCGTCGATCTCCGCGCGGGCTCGGACGTGGGCCCCGAGGCTCGCTACCTCAAGATCGGCCTGCCCGCGACCAGCACCGGAGCGCTCCACCTCCGGGCGGTGAACGTCTTCGGCACCCGGCCGGGCGCGCCGGCGGCGGCGGCACCCTCCCTGCAATCCGGCCGGCTGCCCATGAACACGTCGGTGTCGATGCAGTTCGACCCGTCCCGGATCGACATGCGGGCCATCGCCGCCTACGCGAAACAG
>Ga0255182_1000237_pt1 | contig 44527 bp, 44 predicted proteins | sample Atl_UVDOM_RepA_8_FD_188420 | JGI IMG/M metagenome (GOLD analysis project Ga0255182, IMG submission 188420) | Freshwater microbial communities from Altamaha River, Georgia, United States - Atl_UVDOM_RepA_8d | ecosystem: Environmental > Aquatic > Freshwater > River | place: USA: Georgia...
CCTTTTCCTTGCAATGTTTCGACTAAACTTGCCGCTGTAACCGCAGCAACTAAAGTAGTATGTTCTTTTGAACCTACGGCAATATCAACAAGGGTTTTTTGCGCCTGAAGCGCTGTAAACATCATGCTGAGCGTTAAAAATGTTAAACTTAAAAATTTGAATTTCATGTTTTTGTGTTTATTTGTGTCTTCTAAACGGGGGAGGAACCAAATGGTTGCAGCATTATCAAATTATATCAGATATATTTTTTCTTTAGAGGCTAATTCATATTAATTGTTCATTTCTATTCATCTTTGTATCAATGGAAATAAATAACAAACTAAAAGAAGTACTGGCGAATCTCGATATTGCTGCCTTAAATGAAATGCAGGAGGAAGCTTTTCAGGCAATTAAAGAGGAAACGGAAGTTATATTGCTGGCACCCACCGGTTCTGGTAAGTCACTGGCTTTTTTATTGCCTGTTTTAGATATTCTGGACATCAATAGTAAAGAGGTTCAGGTGCTTATACTGACACCAACAAGAGAATTGGCTATACAATTAGAACAGGTATGGCAAAAAATGAAAACAGGCTACAAGGTGAATGCTTGTTATGGAGGTCATACAATGGCAGTCGAAATTCAAAATCTGAGCCAGCCGCCTGCTTTACTTATTGGGACACCTGGCCGGTTATTGGACCATCTGAGCAGAAGATCTTTTGATCAAAGAAAAGTGAAAGTGTTAATCCTGGATGAATTTGATAAATCTTTAGCTATGGGCTTTCAAAATCAAATGGCTCAGATTATCAAATCACTGACCGGACTAAAAAAACGGGTACTGGTTTCAGCAACCCAAAAGTTGCAAATTCCACCTTTTGTTGGGGTAAACACACCAGTAACCTTACTTTTTTCTGCCATAGGGGAGAAAACGACAGAGGGTTTACATCTTAAGGTCGTTTACAGCCAGACAGCAGATAAATTTGATCTCTTATTTAATTTACTATGCTTTCTTGGATCTACCCCAGCGATTGTTTTCTGTAATCTGAGAAGCACAGTTGAAGAGGTGAGTGCCCGATTGACTGAAAAAGGAATCGCAAATGGTTGTTTCCATGGAGGTATGACCCAGGTAGATAGAGAAAAGACCTTGATTTCATTCAGAAATGGAAGTCTGATTTTTCTTATTTCTTCAGACTTAGCGGCCAGAGGATTGGATATTCCTGAGGTGAAAAATATCATTCATTTTGAAATACCGTCAAAAAACACCGATTTTATTCACCGGAATGGGCGTACCGCTAGAATGCATGCGGAAGGAAATGCCTATCTCCTGATAGGGAATAATGAAAAATTACCGGTTTATCTGTCCGTTCCTCCTGAAACAATAGAGATTCCTTTCACAGATTCCATTCCCGCTCCTTCCCCCTGGGTTACCCTTTATATTAGTGGCGGTAAAAAAGATAAAATCAGTAAAACAGATATTGTTGGCTTTCTAATGAAAAAAGGGGGGCTCGATGTACATGAAATAGGTAAAATTGAAGGCATGGACTTTATGTCTTTTGTTGCGGTAAACAAAAATAGCGCAGAAAGTCTGTTGGCTAAAGTGAAAGAGGAGAAACTAAAAGGTAAAAAATATCAGATTAGATTGGCCAGATAAAAGGTGCAGAAATGTACAAGTTATACGCGTTTGTTTTCCTGTTGATTATAAATGTACCGTTATTGGGAAGGGATACAACTATTTATAAAATAGTGACCTCTGCAAAACCAATCAGAAACTTAACGAATAAAAATGGAAGTATCATCGTAGTTCGCTATGATGGCGTTTTTGAGTTTGACGGGGAAAACTTTTTTAAAACAGATATCAGGGAAGAGGAGATAAAAATTGCCCACACACCAAACGAAAATTGGGCAAAATTAGTCCATCCAAAGCTGAATTATGCGCAGGTGGAACTTTCAAATGACGGGATTTATTGGGTGTTGATTAAAAACAGGTTTATCTATGGGTTTAAGGTAACAGATAAAATAAAAAAAACGTTACCCAATCTGGCCATCAGAGGCATCTATGCCTGGCACGATTCCCTGCTTGTCTCTACTTACAATGGTTTTTATCTGAATGAAAAGCCAGTTTTTCCAGGCTTACTCATTTTTTCAAATGGCAATATCACCGAGGAGAAAGACTATTTTTATTTTGTGGCTAATGGAGAAATGATTTTTAAAATGAGAAAAAATGGTTCAGAAATTGAAAAAATAATTCACCGTAGTCGATTACAAAGGATTAATAATGTATCTGTTCTTCGATTTCATCAGGGAATGCTCTATCTGGGTGGTGAGAAGGGTTTAGCTCTCTATGATCAAAATAAAGATATCCAAATTCTAAAAGAAGGAATTGAAATTCATAATATGAATATCATACAGGATAATCTTTGGATATCTGCCAGTGATGGAGTATATATGCTTGAAAATAAAAAACTCAATAAAATTTTTAAAGTAAATAATAGCACTGGGGTTTATGAATTGGATGGTAAAATCGTTTCTACTAGTTTTGAAGGATTATGGTCGTATGATATTCAAAAAAATAGCTTAAGGAACATCCTCGTGGGTTCACCGTATGAGAAAATAGAAACGGATGCTTTTTATGGGGATAAATATGGTAATTTTTGGATTAGTACGATTAACGGAATCCTAAGGTATCAAAAGGAAACTAAAAACATATCTATTTTTTTGGAGGGTACAGAGTTCAACAGGAGATCTTATTTTTTTAAGGGGGATACTATTTTTTTAGGAAGTAATGGAAATGGATTGATAAGCTTCGATATTAAGGAATTGATTGCTGAAGACGGGATTAACATTTCCTCAAAAGAAAACTACAGGTTTTTTTTCCTGGCAACGGTCATTTTTATAGTAGGTTTGTTAGTTGTGCTTTTTATAGAAATGAAATTAACACCCGTTAATATGGAAGCTGATATCCCAAAAGAGGAGGAGAAACCTGATGAAAATGAATTTTTCTTATCGCTGGAAAAATATATCAGAGATCATCTGGACGAGGTTAATATAGCTCAAATCAGAGAACGTGCAGGGTTGTCGAAGCATGCTTTTTATACTAAATTTGTGAAACACTTTGGAAAAAACCCTAAGGAATATCTTTCTGAAATAAAAGCAAAAGCTTTACAGGAGAGACAAAATGAATTATTTAGGAAAAGAAACTTGTTGGAAAATTGATGAAAATGGATTATTTTTAAGAAATACATCTCAAATGGTTAAATATTGCTTATTTATTATATGCTTTTTTGATTTAATCACTTTATCAGGTAGAGATACGACCCTATATAAAATCATTACCTCTCCTACACCTGTCAGGCACATGACCAATATTGACGGGAAAATTATTGTGACTCGATATGACGGTATTTTTGAATTTGACGGTGAAAATTTTAAGGAATCCAGCTATGGTATTAAGGATATAACGGCATCGCTGGAGAAAAATGAGCAATGGGCCAAACTGGCAGATCCTAAAATGGATTTTGCACAGGTTCTTTTAGCCAGTGACGGTATATACTGGGTTCTAATAAGGAATAAGTTTTTATATGGATTCAGAATCCTGGATAAAATAAAGAGGGTGTTACCCGAATATTCTGTCAGAGGAATCTATATTACCGGCGACTCTGTTTTTGTGGCCAGTTATAATGGCTTTTACCTGGGGGATAAACAAATCTACAAGGATACCCTTCTTTTTTCAAATTCTAATTTTTGGATAGATAAAGAGCATATTTATTTTTCTGCAAATTATGAGGATCATGTTTATCGGGTCGATAAGCAATTTGCAAATGTAGAAATGGTAATGCCTGGGAAGGTTAAAAGTAAATATATAGACCATATTTCAAGTGTTTCTCTTTTTAAAGGGTATTTATATGTAGGCGGACAACATGGTTTTGGAAGATATTCTGAAAAATATGGATTTGAATTGATTGACAAAAAGGTTGTGGTTTCAAATATTCATATTTTTAATGGTGAGCTTTGGCTGGCATGTGTGGATGGTGTATATAAGCTGGATGATAAAAAATTAATTAAGAAATTTAAGGTAGGCAGTACCGGACTTTTTCAGGTTGACCAGAAATTACTGTCAACCAGTTTTAAAGGACTCTGGGAATATAACCTGTTAACAAATAAAATAAAGAATATCTTTAAAGGAACCATCTTTGAAGATATTGAAACGGATGCCCTTTATGCTGATCCGTATGGGAATTACTGGATAAGTACCATCGATGGAATCCTAAAGTACAATATTAAAGAAAAAAAAATAACCACCCTGCTGGAAGGCACCGAATTCAACAGACGCTCCTATTTTTTTAAAGGTGATACATTATATTTTGGGAGTAATAGCAATGGACTGATTAGTTTCGATGTAGAAAATATGATTTCAGATGATGTGATGAATGCCATTAAAAGTAAAAAAGGAAACTTTACCTTTTTTCTACTTGCGCTGTTTTTAGGAGGTTTACTTGTTGCTCTGTTCATTCGACTCAAAAGAAAACAAATGACAGCTTATATTCATTCCCCCACTATCCAGAATAAAAAACCAGATACAAATGAAATATTTTCAGAACTTGAAACATATATAAGAAAAAATATTGAGGATTTAAACGTGGATCAAATCAGGTATCAGACAGGATTGACTAAGTATGCTTTTTACACTAAGTTTCAAGCATATTTTGGAAAAAATCCAAAAGATTTAATAGCTGAAATCAAAGAGGAAATATTATCTGAAAAACAGGCAGTTATAAAAGAAAAGAAAAGAGTTTCTAAAAAAGTTTGAATAATTTCTGAAAAAATTCCGACATCATTCAAAATATTTGGACATTCCGTCTAAATATTATGATGGATTTTTGAAATATATTTTTGAAAAATCTAAATTTGTCCATCATGATTTTAAAGGCTAAAAACTAAATATCATATAAAGATTTATAACTGGGAGTAATTTTGGAAAAAGGGGAATACCTGTGGGTAGTTTCCCTTTTCTTTTTTAAAATATGGCATTATATTCGTGAAAAAATGAAATCAATAACTCAAATTTCCGACATTTTTCCTACTACCTTGGAACGTGCCTTCAAAACGCCTATGCTTTGTGATGTTACAAAAATACATACCGGTTACAGTGTGACACCTAAGGTTACCCATTGTACAGAAGATGAAACATGGGGTACAAATGGTGGAACAAGGAAAATATTTATGGCTAAAAATGCCAGTTTTAAGGGAGGAGAAGCTTCGCTGGATAAAGTGCTGGAAAGAAAAGAAAATGAGTACTGGAAAATTGAAATTTCTGATTTCAAGATGCCTTCCATGGGTTTTGAGAAATTTCAGGGGGAATGGTTTACCAAACAACTTAAAGAGGGGCAAGTGGAAGTCAGATACAAATACACAATGTATAGCAACAGCCTGTTACTATATCCCTTTCACTGGCTTTTCACAAAAATAATCTGGAGAAATTACATGAGGCATGTATTGGAAAATGTAAAAAATCTAGCTCTTTCAGAGGAACCTTATGTACATGAATAAACCTAAGATATAAAAATAGTAGTTTATGTCCCACCGTGTTCCAAATCTTGGCATTCAGTCCCTGCATCATATTGCAATCATTTGCGCTGATTACGAGAAATCAAAACGATTTTATACAGAAATGTTGGGCTTTCAGATAAAAAATGAGGTCTATAGGGCTGAAAGACAATCCTTTAAACTGGATCTCTCCTTGAATGGGCTTTATTTGATTGAACTATTCTCTTTCCCAAATCCTCCCGAAAGATTATCCAGACCAGAATCAACCGGGTTAAGACATATTGCCTTTGGGGTGAATAATATAGAGGAGGCATGTCTTTTTTTAAATGATAACCAGATAGCAACAGAAGACATCAGAATAGATGAATATACTGGTAGGAAATTTACTTTTTTTTCTGATCCGGATAATTTACCCATTGAGTTATACGAAATATAAATTAAGTGCTGCATATCAGGAATAAGACTTTAAGCATTATTTCCTGACTTTAAATATTCTTTGTTATTTGTAATCTTTAAATTTAAGTTATTATATCTTAGTACTTTCATTATATTATTAATCTTTTGAAAGTTTTGCCATTCACCATGTCTGAAAGCCCTTTCTCCTTGTCATTCTCTCCATTCCAACGAACAAAAATGCTGTCGAAAGATGTAAAATTTGTTCAGGATTTATTTTTCCACATAGGCTTCGATCCTTTTGGGGCATTTTTGCAGGTAAGGAATAAAAAAGGTATTATAGAAACCAGTTATATTCATTATCAGGGGGCCGTACGAAACGTACTTCAGGCGCTGGAACAGATAAAGAGTAAGCAGGATTTTGTCATCGATTGGGAAAAAACACCCGGGAATATTTACCTAAATGAGCATCCATACCTGATGAATGCGTTGCGTTACTGTGATAATATAAAGGATGAATCTGGCAACCCAATTTCTTTTTCAACCCAAGAGGGGCGTCTGGTTGCACAGATTAACGAAGGGGTTATTGAAAATTCCCTGGAATCAACCATAGTGCTTCAGCTGCCAAACCGGGCTTTGACCGATTTTATTTTGATCACTGACCATTTTGCATTAGCCGGTCATGAACTTATTGAGATACCACCAGCCAATATTCCTTTTCATATACTGGCGAATTTTAACATGCAGTTTGATCGTAGTGACCTGACTTTATTCCTTTCCTTACTTTATTCCAGCCTGGAACAGGTCGGACTTCAATATGAAGATTATAAGGATGTTGTCTTTTCAGATGAAAACATCAAACCTGCACCTTGTCTGATTTTCGAGAAAATAGATGAGTCAAATTCCCTTTATCTTCGGGTAGCGCAGCAACTTCCCAATTTATCTATGGAAGTCCTGGAACAATTTAACTTAAACAGGTTTGCGGAAATAAATGAAATGGAAAAAAGTATTTGTATCCGTAATCTGGATCTTGAACCCATTGAATCTTTAAATGTACATATTTTAAGTTTGTTGAATAAATACAGCGGCAAAAAAGGAAAAGGAGATACACCATTAATGGTAGATAATCTGATTATTATCTCGGAAACCATTGCGGCGGCTTTCATTTATCAGGAACTCCCCCAACTATTGACTCAATATACCATCATGGGCGCAGAAAAATTGCGCGATTATAAAATATGGGCCAAACAACCTGTTTTGAAGGTGTCAATGAATCATAAGATTGATTTTTTTGAGGGCACCGCAGATCTGGATTTTGAAGGGGAGAAAATTAATTTGTTTGATGCCATTCAGCAATATAATAAAAACCGTTATGTCTTGTTGAGTGATGGCTCACATGCACTACTCAATGAAAGTTATGTTAAAAGACTGGAACGCCTGTTCAAGAAAAAAGGGAAAACAGCCCGGATCTCATTTTTCGATTATCCTTTTCTCGATGAGGTGATTGAAGAGGTGGCCAGTGAAAAAACTTTTCAAAAATCGCGCGCCTTCTTCGAAGGTTTCAATGACCTGGATAAAGGCAGAATTAAGTTACCTCCGGTTAATGCCAAATTAAGACCTTATCAGGTTCAGGGTTATAAATGGCTGCAATACATGCATAAAAATCATACGGGCGGCTGTCTGGCTGATGATATGGGGCTTGGAAAAACACTGCAAACACTTTCTCTGCTGGCCGGTTTTTATCCTAATCAGGTAAAACCGAGCCTTGTTGTGATGCCTAAAAGTTTGCTCTTTAACTGGGAAAGGGAGGTTCGTCGCTTTGCCCCTCAACTCACAACGTACACCCTGTATGGAAGCACGAAGGATATTGAAAATATGCGCCAGGCAAATCTGGTTTTTACAACCTACGCAACACTGCGAAATTCAATAGAGGAATTGAAGGAGGAGTCGTTTTTCTATGTCATACTTGATGAGTCACAGAATATTAAAAATCTGAATGCCCAGACTACTAAAGCTGTATTACTACTACACAGTGAACACCGATTGGCGCTGAGTGGAACGCCAATTGAAAATAATCTGGGGGAATTATACTCCCTTTTCCATTTCCTCAATCCTTCCCTTTTTGGAAGTTTAACCCAGTTTACAGACGATTATTTGAATCCTATCCAAAAATATAATGACGTTGAGGTCATCCGACATCTGCGAAGAAAAATATATCCTTTTGTCTTGCGCAGACTTAAAAAAGAGGTATTAAAGGAACTACCCGATAAAGTAGAACAAACGATTATTGTTCCTATGGGGGAGGAACAAAAGCGTTATTACGAACAGCGAAGGCAATATTATGCTGCGGAAATACCCAAACAGATAGGTGAAAAGGGTATTTTAGGTTCTCAGTTTTTCGTTTTTCAGGCGCTCAACGAACTTCGTCAAATTGCTACCATCCCCGAAGCAATAACCGATGGGCGTATCGAAGGGGGGAAATGTGAACTGCTGATAGAACAGTTAATGGAGGCTTTGGCAAATGGTCATAAGGTATTGATTTTTGTGAATTTTCTCGCGGCTGTTGAAAATATCGGTAACAAACTCGATGAGTTGGGTGTAGGCTATGTTTCAATGACGGGTGCAACCAGAGACAGGCAAACCATCGTGGATCGCTTTCAAAACGATTCCGATTGTAAGGTTTTTTTGCTCACGCTGAAAACAGGTGGATCAGGTTTGAACCTTACTGCTGCTGATACCATTTTCCTTTATGACCCCTGGTGGAATGCTGCCGCTGAAAATCAGGCCATCGATAGGGCACATAGAATGGGTCAGGTGAATAAAGTACATGCTTACAAATTAATTTCAGAAGGTAGCATTGAGGAAAAAATGCTGCAATTACAGGAATTGAAAAAGGAACTATTCGACAACGTCATTTCCGCAGATGGAGCTACACCAAAGTCCTTATCGGAAGATGACATAAAAACGCTTTTGTCAAAATGAGTACCATCATCCAGGCACACGATAATATTTGTGTGATTATCGATAAGGAATTAAGTAAGGATTTCCTTCTGAAAAACTGGTTTCCGCCAGCGGTCAACATTCTCAAAACCCACGAGGCCGAACTTAGGAAAAATGGCTATGGTCCGATCATGCCGGAAAATGTGGATCATATTCCCGTTAAAATTAAATCGGATGTGGTAGTTGTAGTGGCCATTTTGTTCTCGGGAAATCTTCCTTACCGCTTGTTCCGGGAGAGCTTACCAGAAGATGTTTTAATTCTTTGGGATGCGCTGGTCAAACATAAATTTATTGGATTCACAGAGGCCAGACTAACCTTGGGTATTGATGTGGTCGGTAACATACCTCTCAAATCTTATTTTTATGCAAATGAGCCGGAGGTGAAGGAAAAATATTGTATGTTTCCCCGAAAATCTCCCTCCTGGTCCTATCAACAACTGGATAGTTATTTCTGGTTACCCCGTGTTTTGCGTGAAGCATTGATTTTACTTTATGATATTCCATCCTCAGCAAAACTGGTGCCTGCAACTGATTTACCTGAAGATGGAATTTTTTTTACAGACACGGAAAGCCTTTTTTTTTCAGATTATGGCCGCATAAATCTGTATTACAAACAAGATGAAATCAGTTATTCCACCAAGTTTCGACCCGTTCAAACAGGCCTGGGAAAAATACAGCGAACACTGAAAATCCGCGAATTTTTTCCAAATACCACAATCAAGCAATATAAGTATCTGAGAACTAATATGCTCGCCAGTGTAATGCCTTATTTTTTAATGGTTGAAAAAAATCTGGTGAAACCACAAGACATTTTAAAAGCGTTTATTAGAAGCGCTTATGGAAATGGATTTCCTTCTCCAACGGTCCTACTTCCGGATATCAAAGGGCTGGCTTATTTTGAAAACTATCAATTTAAAATCTATGAGGGGCAAATGTTTAAATTACTTAAAGATATGCCCCAAAATGAATACGTTGCCATTGAAAATATATTGGGTTATAGCAGTTTTTCTTTATTTCAGATGGATATTTTGGGGAGAAATGAGGTGCATGAAAAACTAACCATGGAAGCACCGGAGGATGGTCATTATAAAGTGGCTATTGGATATAATCGACATAGAAATGCCATTGAACTGCCAATTCTGAAAGGAACTTTCTTTTTCTTCGCTGCGCTGGGCCTGTGTGAAATTATTTATGACGAAGTGGATGAATATGAATCAACTACTGTACGATATTCTCCATGGGATAATCTGATCGCGGTAAAAAGAACAGCGCTGGGCGATTATGTTTTCGGTTTGTCAGATCAGTATCAAATGTCTGAAACCAGCATAGATGGTTTCAAGCTATCGGACAGTGCTTTAATTATTACCTTGGATAATGCGGAAAGTCCTTATGCATCTGGTTTTTCGAATTTTACCGAACAGTTAAACCCAATATCATTTAAAACAGACGCAACCATTTTTTTAAGAAATGTGCGCAGTTTACAGGATTTAAAAACTAAAATGGCACTTTTCAAACAGATGGTACCCAATGGGATCCCTAAAAACTGGCAAGACTTTTTTGATGACTTGTTTAAAAAGGTGGACCCCATGTACTTATACGGCGATTGTGCTGTTTTTCGAATTCCATCTGATAATAAGGCATTTATTCAAATTATTGCCCAGGATACGGTCATCAAAAAACTGATTTTTAAAGCAGAAGGGTATTTGATTATTGTACCAAAAAGTAATATTCCTCCTTTGAAACGTCGCCTTGCAGAATTTGGCTATTTATTAACTTAAAAAGGAGCGACGCTCCCAATTTCTGAGTACGTTTTTAAATAAAGTTTGCAAACGTATAAAAGTATTTGTATATTTATAAAAATAAATACTATCGCAACAGAAAGACTGAATATTGAAAAATTAAGAGACCATTTTAGGTGCAGTAATAGCTTTGAAATAAAGGATATATACGCTTTTTATAAAAAAAGCGAACCTGGTATTAAATATACTGCAGTAAATTGGAGAATTTACTATTTAGTTCAAAAGGGCTTACTTAACCGTATAGGAAGAGGTAAATTTATTATTGGGGAAAGAAAAAATTATATTCCAGAAATTTCATCTAAAATGAAAATTATTTTTCGTAAGCTCACAAGAAAATTTCCCTTTTTGAAAATATGTATTTGGAATTCTTCAACTTTTAATGAGTTTATGATGCATCAACCAGGAATTTTTTTTTTACTGATTGAAGTTGAAAAAGAGGCTATTCAATCTGTATTTTACTATCTAAAAGATGCTAAATATTCTGTTTTTGTTGATCCGACAAAAGATATTATTGAAAAATATATGGTATTTGAAAAGGAATCTTTGATTATAAAGCCACTGGTTTCTGAAGCACCAATTCAAAATGTGGGCGAGTTTCAGACAGCGTCTTTAGAAAAAATGTTGGTTGATGTATTTTGTGATGATATAATATTTTCAGCACAGCAAGGTGCTGAAATGCGTACTCTTTTTGAAATGGCATTGACAAAATATTCAGTAAATGAAAATAAAATGCTCCGATATGCTGATAGAAGAAGGAAAAAGGAGCGACTCTCCCAATTTCTGAATTCTTTTCCAAATTTTCGGCAGCAAAGTGTATTTGCTGCCAATTTATAGTAAATGTTAAATCAAAAGGAAATTTCTAAAATATGGATAAATAATGTATCCGGGAAAAGTGGTGATGTAGATAAGATACTTGTTGAGAAAGTAATTCGAGCATTACTTTTATTGGAAGGATTAGTAAAGGAGAAATTACCTTTTGTTTTCAAGGGGGGAACTGCTTTGATGCTTCATCTCAATTCTACAAAGAGATTATCGATTGACATAGATATTATTTTATCGGAGGTCCCGGATAATTTAGAAATGTTGCTTTCTAATGTAGTAAAAGAACAAGGTTTTATCCGTAAAGAATTACAATACAGAAAATCAAATTCAAAAATTAAAAAAGAACACTATAAATTTTTTTATAAACCTCATCATAAATCCAAAAAAGAGGAAGAATTTGTTCTGCTGGATATTTTATTCGAGAAAATAAACTATGAAAATATTTTAAAAATCCCAATTCAGTCGTCATTTGTTCCATCTATAGGAGATCATCTGTTTGTAGATGTACCGTCTTTAGAGGACATATTAGGCGATAAATTAACAGCTTTTGCTCCAAACACAACCGGTATTCCCTATTTTAAAAATGGTGACAGCATGAGTATGGAAATAATAAAGCAACTTTATGACATTGGAAATTTGTTTGATTTAGTGATTGATCAGGAAATTATAAAAGGTACTTTTTTTCGGTTTGTAAAATCGGAATTAACATACCGAAATGAAATGGGTATGAATGAAATTAATGTATTGGAGGATATTTTGAAAACTTCTCTTTGTATTGTAACAAGAGGCGTTGATGGTACTGGAGATTTTAAAGAATTATTACTTGGTATTCAGCGAATTAGTTCTTTTATTTTCTCTGAAAAATATTATTTGGAAAAAGCAATATTACATGCATTTAAAGCTGCATATTTGTCGGCATTAATTTTATACGATGCAAAATTATTGGAAAAATTTAAAAACCCTTTAGATCTAAAAGATTGTATTATCTCCGAACCAATGAATACAAAACTAAATAAGTTCAAAAAATCTAATCCTGAAACTTTTTTTTATTGGTATCATATTTACAAACTTTCAATGAAATTAAGATAATAAAATTTTATAGATATTCATAGTAGTTTATCCACTTTTTTATAACCCGCCCCGGTTGACTTTTTTTCTTCGTGTATGTATGCCAAGTATCTTGCGGCTCTCTCTTTCAACCAATTCGTGTTTTCGGTGCGACCAGATTTGCTCTCTCGCCAATCTTCCCGCTTTTTCAACGTCCACAATGGGAAATGGATAGTCATAACCTATTTTTATCTGGTAAATAGATTGTTCAATTAAAGTCATTTTGTGCGGCTCGTGAATTAGTTCAACAGGTAAACGGGAAAGTTCAGGTACCCACTGTTTAATGAAAATACCTTCCGGATCATGATCCCTGCTTTGCTTAACAGGATTATACATCCTCACAATGTTAATACCCGTGGTACCAGCCTGCATTTGAAACTGGGGATAATGTATGCCAGGTTCATAATCTAAAAATAATTGGGCTAAATGTTTTGTACCAGATCGCCAGTCCTGATATAAATGATGGCAAAGAAAACTTACCAGCATGGCCCTCATCCTGAAGTTTATCCATCCCGTTTTTTGTAAACACCGCATGCAGGCATCTACTAATGGATAGCCTGTTTCTCCCTTTTCCCAGGCTGCTATATATATGTCGTTCTTTTCATGCTCCAGCAATTCATAGCCAGCATTGATACATTGGGTCTCATAACTACAATCCACCTCAAATTTTTGGATAAAATGACAATGCCATTTCAATCTGGTCATGAAATTCTGATATGCACTGCGAAAGGGTTTTCCCTGGGTTTGTTCAGAAACATATTGATAAACCTGCCTGATGGATACGTTCCCCCAACTGAGATATGGACTTATTCTGCCACAGGAAGTTCTGCTGGCCAACGGTTTACTGATCGATTTACTATACGTTTTACCCCTTTCCAGCACAAAACTTTGTAAATATTTCCAGGCATATCCCTCTCCGGCAGGTTGAAAAGATAAGGAATAATCCATTAGTATATCCAAAATAGGCTGAGGTATCATAAAAGGATGTTTAACGGTTATTTCCATGCCAACCTGGAAAGTATTGACTACAAGGGGCTGATGCATGGTAATAAACCAGTTTTTATCCCAGTTTTCTCTGTTTTTAATTCCTCTCACTACCCCGTCCCGCTGGTACTGATGCCAGTTTATATGTTGTGATTTACATAAAGCGGCTATTTTTTTATCTCTTTCATAGGTCAGTAAAATGCCGGATTCCTGATAGCTGAACATGCTTTTTATAGAAAAATTAGCGGCTAAATAACTAAATATATCAATGGCTTTTCCATAAAATAATTGTGCTTTTTTATGAAATGGTTCCAGTGTCCTGTTAAAATCGAGTAAGGAATGATACTGAAACTGGAGATGCCGATAACTCAAATCACCATATTCAATCATGTCTGGTTCAAAGATAAACAGGATCAGGTAGGGCAAGCCCGCTTCCTCAGCCCGCTGAAGAGGCAGGTGATCCTTTGTTCGAATATCTCTCTTAAGCCAAACAATATTGATGTCTGGTTTCTCCATATTGGATGATTTCATTCAGGGCAACACAAAATGAAGAACAATGTTCTGAGGGTAAGTTTGCAAACAGAAAGTTTTCTTACCTGGTAACCTTATCTCACCTGCCAGACCCGCACATAATCAGTTGAAAAAACGGAGGGTAAATCTGCTGTGTCGGGAAGTCCCACCCAGTCTTCCATAATTTCTGCATCAAAAACAATATGAAGGGGTCTGTGAAAATAATCGTTGACTCGCTGAAATACTTCTTTCCCATCAATATACCAGACTAATTTTTCCGGCGTCCAAAGTAATCCGTAAACATGAAAATCGGCGTAAAAATCGTAAGGCATTAATTGCTTAAATGAATAATTGGGCAATTTAGTCTTCTTCTTATTAACCACCGATTCTACATAAGGAGTTTCGTATCGGTGAACCGTTGCCCAAAAAGTACGCTGAAGTTGAGAATCAGGCAGTTTACCAAAAAGTTCAAAAATATCAATTTCTTCAGAAGCATCTCCCTCCCGATATTTTTTGTCGGCATCAAGCGGATCATATAACCAGAAAGCATTACAAACCCCGGAACGCATAGACCGGCTTCGGGCTTCGAAATAGCCGTACAAAATCCGGTGCTTACTTTTTACTATGGCGGTAGAAAACTTATCCAGCCCCCGAGCCTTGTTCTCCACACTCACTTCTGACGAATCAAGGCTTCTGGCAGATAATTCAAGATGACCATTTTTTACTGCCACATTGTTTCTGTCAAAATAGGCTGGTTTTCTACCTACCCAGGCAGGATTAAAATCATACCATTTTTCATCATTCAGCGTCGTGCCTTCAAATTCATCACTGAAAGCGGGTACCCATTTCCACTCATTTCCTAAAGGGCAGACAGGTATTTCCGTAATGGACTGTGCCATTACCTGAACTGCCACAAGAAGGAAGAGACTGATGCATAGGATAGCCTGTTTCATAAGCTTATTTTTTTAAGGTAACCTGTATTTTTCCCTGAATATTTTCAAAAACCCATTTTCCATTTTTTAAAGCAGGAGAAACAGTGGTTCCCGTTATTTTTAGCTTTTGTATGTCCTCTTGAAATGCAGGAAGTTCTACTTGTGCTTTCATCCCAGGGGGCAACGCCAGATCTACCTGATAATGCTTTTCATCCTGGGTGATTTTCTCATAAATAGTGCCAAGAGCGGTAGGAACACGAATCTCTGTCAGCGTTAAGGTGCCCATTTCAGGTTTAATGGATGCTGTTGTAAATCCGGGACTTGATGGTTGGATGCCCATCAATCGGAAGGCAATAAGATTGGACGGAGCAGCTCCCCAGGCATGATTCCAGTCCAGATTGGGTTTAAATTTTAAATCCCAGGCTTCCATAGTCATACCTGCACCTACTTCAATCATGTGATACCAGCCTCTCTCATCCTTTTTTGTGAGCATTTCCAAGGCATAATCGCCCATATCCTCATTGTATAAAGCATCCATAAAAAACTGCGAACCGTAAACACTGCAAGCCATACCTTTCGATTTGAGAAACGACTTTACCTTTTCCTTATGCTCATCCATGACCAATCCAAAACAAAGGGCAAAGAAATTGGCATGGAAGGAGCTGTGAGAGGTGGTGTCCCCGTCCTTCATCAGGCCTGTTGAAGGGTCAACAAACTGATTATTATAATTTTTGAATAATTTAGTAACTTTTTGGTCATAATAAGTCACATCATCCTGATGATTGGTAATTTCGGCGAATTTTTTCATCAGCTTCAGCGACTGGTAATAATAAGCGTTGATAATACTGTTATAATCGCAAAAAACAAATTGATCAGATTCACCAATATATTCGGGTCCCGCTACCTTATTTCCCCTCTGCGGCCAGTCCGTAATGTCGCGGAGACTTTGTTTATTGTCAAAGGTCACGTAATGTATAGCATCGAGAAATGATTTTCGCTGCGGTTTTGCGGTAGTACTGATAAGTCCGTTGGGTTGTTCGAAAGCCTCCAGTGTTTTAAGTTTAAGCAGATCATAGTGTTTTTTAATCAAAGCTGTATTTCCTGAATATAGATAGTCATACCAGGCAATCTGATGCATTTGCAAATGCCATTCGGTGGGCCAGGTTGGGTGAAGCATGAGGTGTTCAAAGGTATTTCGGGCAATACTGTATTCCGTATCCAGGGCATAATGCGATAGTTGATTGATCAGGGCATCTGCCTCATAAGGTATCCTTTCCCTGTCCCCGTCGATATATAAACCCATAAAAGAGGTCGCTTTTATGGTGTGTTTACACAAATCCCAAATGGCATTCAACGCTTTATCATTACTTTTGAAGGAAGAGGCCTGGTCGTTAAACCGGTAATGAAAATATTCTCTGGAAAGCTTAATTTTCCCTGCATAAGGGCTTTTTTCAATTTCAGCATATCTGAATGGTGCCACAATCCCCATAGAAATTGGAAGACGGATAGCATTTCCCGAGGTGTTTTTCTTATCTGGTACATTGGGAAGAAAAAGGATATCTGTTGTATTTTTTGTCACCATATATCGGTAAAAGCGAATATTTCCACCCGGTTTCCGGTCAATTTTACCCGCTTCATCCAATTTTTCTCCAATATAAAGGACAGCGGTATCACCCGCTGAAAGCATGGAAATATCCACCCTTAATTTTCCAAAAAAATCTTTTTCAAAATCATATAAGATATTTCCGTTGGGAAGATTTATCTTTTTAGCACTGGATTGTACCTTTTTTTCAATCAGAAGGCTATCCAGGTTTGACTGGGAAAACCCGGAAATGGAAAGCGTAACGCCCAGCAGTGTGCAGAAAAATGTATGAGACATCAGCAGACTTTAATTTTAAAAAAATAGTTCATTTATGTAATATAGGAAATAACCGTTACATTAAATATGAAATCCTTGAATTATGAACCACGGGGATTACTTTTTTAATGAGAATGCTTGTTTTAAATGAATAAAAAATTACTTTTAGATATGAAACCTTTTGCAGTCTTGGAAGCCAGACTTTATCCAGTTATCTTCACTTGAAATCTATGAAAAATCTTCTCTTCCTATTGCTTTTTCTTTCTATTGGGCATATCTCAATGGCCCAAAAATCGAAAAAGCCTAATATTATTTTTATTCTTGCCGATGACTTAGGTATTGGAAACATCAGCTGTTATGGCTCAGATCAGTTTAAAACACCGAATATTGATAAACTGGCCAGTACTGGTATGCGTTTCACCCACGGTTATACAGCGCCATTGTGTGGCCCTTCCAGAGCGTTGATTCTGACTGGGCGCCAACCTTTTCGCACAGGAACTACCAATCAGGATAGGGTTGGTAAATTGGAACCTTCGAAAGAAATATGTTTACCAAGTGTGTTGAAAACAGCAGGTTATACCTCTCTAATGGTTGGAAAATGGTCACAATTTCCCTTGCAGCCTTCTGATTTTGGTTTCGATGAATATATGCGCTTTCAAGCCAGTGGTAAATATTGGAATACCCAGCCTTCAAATAAATCTTATACTAAAAACGGGAATGTGATGCCTCTGCTGGATGGCGAATATCTTCCCGATCTGATGCATAATCAAGTGGTTGATTTTATTTCGAAAAATAAGAAAAATCCTTTTTTTGCTTATTATTCCATGTCGCATATTCATGGCGAAATTTTACCAACACCAGACAGTAAACCCGATAATAAAGACCTTTACACCGATAATATTAATTATATGGACAAGCTGGTCGGAAAATTAGTTAAGGCATTGGATAGCATGAAAATGAGGGAAAATACCCTGATTGTTTTTATGGGCGATAATGGTACGGCCGCCGAAGGGGCTGCAAGGGCAACTGTAAACGGTAAAAAATTGTCAGGTAAAAAAGGGGATATGCTCGAAGGGGGTAGCTTAGTACCATGGATTGTAAACTGGAAATCAGGTATTAAACAGGGTAAAGTTATCAATGATTTGGTGGATGCAACAGACTGGATGCCTACGCTTGCCGCTTTAACAGGTGCTAAATTACCCGAAAATGTAATATTAGATGGGAAAAGTTTTGCTCCTCAACTCAAAGGTGAAAAAGGAACGCCCCGGGAATGGATTTTTATGGAACTTGGTAATCAATGGTACGTTAGAGAGGATAAATGGAAGTTGAATAGGGCTAATGAACTTTTTGATATGAGAAATGCACCTTTTGAGGAAATATTGATTCCCGCAGACTCAAAAGATGAAATGGCGGTGTCTGCCAGACAGAGACTTTCTGCTGTATTGAAATCCATTAATCCGGAAGGGGGCATTTTAGATGATGCCGATGGCAGTGGCAGGCATAAAAGTAATGTGGACAAAAAAAATGCACAGAAGAAAGGTACTGGTCTATAATTGGAAAAAACCCTAATACAATAACTAAAAATGACAAAAATATTTTTTCAAATCGCTGTTTGTATCGCTTTCTTTGGTAGCCATACCTTTGCCCAGAAGGCTAAACCAAACGTGCTTTTTATCGCCGTTGACGACTTAAAGCCTCTCCTTAATTGTTATGGCGAAAGTCACATGATTACCCCAAATATTGATCGATTAGCCAAATTGGGGACCGTATTTATGAATAATTATTGTCAACAGGCCGTTTGTGCTCCAACCAGAGCAAGTCTTCTTACAGGACAAAGGCCCGATTATACCAGAATATGGGATTTGAAAACACAAATTCGGGATATGGTGCCAAATATTGTTACCCTTCCCCAGTATTTTAGGGAAAATGGCTACGTTACGGCTACCATCGGAAAAATGTTCGATCAACGTTCTGTAGATAAAGGTATGGATATTCCCTCCTGGTCAGTGCCTACAGGGGGTTATGGCAAATTACAACCATCAGATTATGCAAAAGGATATGAAAATCCAACAAATGGATATCAATCAATCGAAACTAAGGCCAAACTGGCCAAAATAGAGGTTGACGCAAGAGCAAGGGGGCTCGATAGCGCAGAATTAGTGGAATTTCTCTCGAAAAACAGAGGACCTGCTGTAGAATCTGCCGATGTGCCCGATGATGCTTACACTGATGGTATCGTCGCTAAAAAAGCAGTGGCCATGCTGTCCCAATTTGCAAAAGAGAAAAAACAGTTTTTCTACGCCGTTGGCTTTGTAAAACCCCACCTTCCTTTTATTTCCCCAAAGAAATACTGGGACCTTTATGACCGATCTAAAATAAATATTTCACCTGTCCAGCATTTGAGTAACGGGGCTCCTTCTTTCGCTGCTCAAAATTCCGGTGAATTAATTAACAGTTATTTTAAAAGTAATTTTGAACGATTTAATGAGGGTTCAATACCACAAAATGAAGATGTTCAAAAGGAATTGATCCATGGATATTATGCAGCAGTAAGTTATATGGACGCTCAGGTGGGCAAATTATTAGATGAATTGGAAAGGTCTGGTCTGGACAAAAATACGATTATTGTTCTTTGGGGCGATCATGGCTGGCATCTCGGTGACCATGGCCTTTGGTGCAAACATGACAATTATGAACAAGCTACCCGTGCACCATTAATTATCTCCTCTCCAGGTTTCAAAGGCGGACAAAAGGCACAAGGTTTGTCGGAATTTGTTGATATTTTTCCAACGCTAACCGATTTAGCCGGACTTACACTACCTAACGGCCTGGCGGGTAAAAGCCTGGTTCCTATGCTGAAAAACCCTAAAGCTGAAGTTAAAAGTTATGCTCAAAGTCAGTACCCTCGTAATGGTGACAAGATAATGGGGTACACCATACGAACTAAGCAGTATCGTTATGTTGCTTGGTATGAAGAGAATTTTAGGAAAAAAAAGATTCTCGGTGATCTTAAACCTATCGCTGTGGAGCTTTATGATTATAAAAAAGATGCTCTGGAAAGGGATAATCTGGCAGAACGGCCAGAATACAAAGAGGTGTTGAAAAACCATGAAAGATGGATGAATGAATTTTTAACTACCCAAAAACATTCCTGGTAAGGTTTATTTCATTTGAAATAGATGTATCTTCCAAGCCATAACCCTTTTGAGATGTCAACCAGAGATATTATCGTTTTATTCGTAGTTACCTTAAGTTTAAACACCCTAGGATTAGCCCAAAAGGCGCCGGCTACATTTTTGCTCCATGGCGAAGTATTATTGAAAAATAAACAAGCTATTATTAATCAGGAGGCTGAAAAATTAAAGGCGTTGAAGAACGTCCAGGCAAAGGCAGATCAAATAGTAAAGGAAGGGAAGATATATTCTGTAATGAATAAAAAAAAGGTGCCACCAAGTGGCGATAAACATGACTATATGAGTCAGGCACCTTACTGGTGGGCCGACACCACAAAACCCGACGGATTGCCTTACATTCGAAGGGACGGGGAGCGGAATCCCGAATATTATGATATCAGTGACTCTGAAGAAATGGATTATATCATCGATGATACGGAAATATTGGCCCTTGCTTTCTATTTTACAAAAGAAGAACGATATGCCGCTCATGCTGCGCGATTGCTGAGAACCTGGTTTCTGGATCCTGAAACCAGGCAAAATCCTAATTTGAATTTTGGACAGGGTATTCCCGGTATAAACACAGGTCGGGGTATTGGTATTATCGAAACGCGCTCCTTTCCAAGACTCATCGATGCTGTCATCTTATTGACTGCTTCGGAGAATTGGTCAAAAGAAGATCATAAAGGACTTAAAAAGTGGTTTGCCGATTATCTGACCTGGCTCCTTGGAAGTCCGATGGGAAAAGACGAAGCAGACGAGCACAATAATCATGGCACCTACTATGATGTTCAAATTATCGCTTATGCGCTTTTTACTGATCAACCTGCATTAGCTAAAAAACAAGTTGAAGTGGCAAAATCCCGCATTCAAAGTCAATTACAACCCGACGGAAGCCAACCTTTTGAACTGGAACGGACCGTTTCCTGGGGATACACCAACATGAATCTTGCCGGCTTTTTTAAAATCGCCAGGCTGGCCGAAAATGTGAACGCTAATCTATGGATTTATGAAACGAACGATGGGAAAGGTCTCCAAAAAAGTTTACAATGGCTGATTCCCTATTTAAAAAATGAAAAAGTATGGGAATTCAAACAGATAAAGGAATTGGAATACGACAACACACTCTGGCTCCTGAAAATGGCCTCAAAAAAATATGCAAATACCATGTACGACGAATTGGTCAACAATATTTGTCAAAAAGCTTGCCTGACCGATGTGGATCTGCTGACCTTCTGAGTATAGAAAAGGGATAGCTGATTATTATAAAAATACTTGAATCTGGGTCGCTTTACAGGTAATTCATTTGAATTAGGAAGATGCATTTTCAGCGTACAATCAACGTTTTATAATTAAAGTAAAGGGTTTGTAAATGTAAATATTTATTTGTGAACCCCCTAATTTTAAAAGACAATTAGGGTCAATTTTAATATATGTTTCGAAAAATAGTATAATTTTAAATATCTTTCAGAAAAAATAAGGTGCTTCTTGTTCCCAACAGTAATTCCCTGAATCTGAAGTAGCGTTTAATTGAATTTGGTTATCTTGTTGATTGATATTTAAATATTTTTACAATGAAACATAATAGAATCATTTTACTCCATGGCTTTAATTCTGGGCCAGGTAAGAAAGAAGAGGAAATCAAATCGTATCTGGAAGAAAATCTGTTGGAAGCTGATTATGAATTAATAGCACCGCAGCTTAGTTATGAACCTAAAAAGGCAATAGATGAAATAAACCAGCTCATTGAAGAACACAAGACAGGAAGCGTATTCGTGGTTGGTACCTCATTAGGAGGATTTTACACCAACTATTTCCGAACAAAATTCGAGGATGACAGAGTGGTAGCACACGCCATCAATCCCAGCTGGAGACCAACCCAAACTTTACTTCCGGCAAAGGACACAGAACAGGAAAATTTAAAACCGGAGAAAAATGGATATTTACATCCGAGTATATGGATCAACTCAAAGAGTTTGAACATTTTGTCCTTACAAATCTGAAGGACTATAAGGGAAATAAATATGCCATTCATCTGGCAACGGAAGATGAATTACTAAATTTTGATGAATTTCGGGCTTACATGGAAGAAAATGAAGTAAACCCTGACCTTTATTTTTATGAAACAGATCATCGTTTTGGAAATATTAAGGAAGTGATGGATAGAATGTTAGGTTAAGAATTTTGTTGTGAAACAAAATGAGTTGTAACTAATAAATATAAAAATATGATATCTATTCAGGTTTCAATTGTTCAGGTTGGAAACTCAAAAGGGATTAGATTAAGTAAAACCCTTTTAGATAAATACCAAATTACCAATAAGGTAGAATTGGTTTTGGAGAATGATTATATCATTCTAAAACCGGTTACCGAACCACGAAAAAACTGGGAAAATGCCTTTGCAGAAATGCATAAAAACGGAGATGACAAGTTGCTTATAGATAGTGTATTTGATGACGAAAAATGGGATTAAACGATGCCAACTTTTTTACAATATGACATTATAGTTGTTAATTTAGACCCAACTATGGGTAGCGAAATTAAGAAAAAACGCCCATGTGTTATTGTTTCGCCAAACGAAATGAACAAACATCTTGATACGCTTGTCGTTTGTCATGTAACCTCCCAATCAAGAAACTATCCGACAAGGGTACGTTTTGATTTGGATGGACAAGAAAATTGGATAGTAATAGATCAAATTCGGGCCATAGACAAGAGTAGGGTAACAAAAACGATAGGATTTCTGGCAGAAGTAACAATTAAGCAAGTGAAGGATATTTTCAAAGAAACCTACATAGACTGAGTTGAAGATGTGACGCCTCGAACTTCATTTTTGAAAAAAGACAAAAAACAGGTATTCCAACTTATTAACAAAATCCTCCCTTAATAGTTGTAGGTTTATCTTATTCAATGAATAAACCAGAACATGAAATCAAAATATATTAATCCATTTACGGACTTCGGATTTAAAAAAATCTTTGGAGAGGAGGCAAGCAAACCTTTGCTGTTGGATTTTTTAAATGCCCTTTTACCGGAATCGGGAAAAATTGTGGACTTGACATTTAAGAATAGTGAACAGCATGGAGATACCAATAAAAATTGGAATTTGGGATACGACATTTATTGTAAAAATGAAAAAGGAGAGAAAATCATTGTGGAGCTGCAAAAAGCAAAGCAAAATTTTTTTGGAAAAAGAAACACCTATTATTCCTCATTTCCCATCATTGAACAAGGGGAAAAAGGGGATTGGGACTTTAATCTAAAGGCTGTTTACTGTATTGGTATTTTAGACTTTATCTTTGATAACCCCAGCGTGGATTTAAATAAGGGTGAATATGCTCATACCATAAAACTGAAGAATCAAAATAGGAAAGTTTTTTATGAAAAATTAACCATCATTTATTTTGAACTGCCAAATTTTAGAAAAACGGAGGAAGAGCTGGAAAGCCGGCTGGATAAGTGGCTGTATTTTATCAAACATCTGGAGGATTTCCAGGTTATCCCCAGTATCATGACAGATAAAGTATTTCAACAGGCTTTTGAGAAAGCAGAATTAGCCAAACTGGGATACAACGAAATGAAAGATTATGAGTATAGTCTGAAAATTTTCAGAGATTTAAATGGTGCATTTACTACAGCCCGGGATGAAGGAAGAATCGCTGGAATGTTAGAAGGAAAAATAGAAGGAAAAATAGAAATGGCAAGTTTTATGAAAGCAGAAAACGAAACCATTGAAAAGATAATTAAATATACCGGGCTGACAAAGGAAGAAATTGAAAAACTGTAAAAGATTGATAATGTGTTCGTATATTAATTATTTAATAAATCTTTGGATGTAGCCAATGCAATGACCCTGCCATTTTCTCCAACGGCATTGTAGAAATGATAAACAACGCCCTTCCATTTTATTACCCAGGGCTTATGCGCATACGTTTTGTCGTACTTTTCTGAAGGTGCTATCAAATCTGGACCATTCCAGTCTGTCCAGTGGATGAGATCATAAGAACAGGCAAATCTTTCAAATGCACCAGGTTTCCAGAAGGCGCCAAAATAAAAAAGGACATAGATATCCCCAATTTGAGCTATTTGCGCATCACCACAAATTCCCTTGCCTTTGGAAATCACCGGATCTTTCCCAAACCGTTTCCAGTGAATCATATCCCTGGAAACCGCCATACCAATACTTTCATAGCGAGCCGTATCGCCTTTTGCGTTATAATACATGACAAAAGGGTAACCGGTATGTTGTTTATAATCCCTTATAACCAGACTTTTATAAATCGTCTTATTTTCAAACCATCTGGCATCGTCGTCAACAGGTGAAAGAATAGGATTATGATTGCTTTGCCATATTTTGGGTTTCGACACTACGGGAGAGGTGGCCAGACCAATTTTAAGGGTACCCGATTCATAGCCAGCTGTATTTCCACCCAGGTAAGTCATCCAGTATTTATTCTGGTATTTTTCCACGGCATAATCTCCTTCCCAACGGGTATTGACGAGAGAAACATATCCCGCTTTTTGATTTGCGTCCCAGGTATTTTCTGAAAATGCCATTATTTTCCCTTTTGGTTTCCAGTTTAGGAGGTCATCACTTTCCGAGAGCCACGTTTCATATCCTTTCCCGTCAAAAACAATATAAGTCATATACCACTTTTTGTTTTTTCGGAAAATAGTAGGGCTGTCCACCATTTTATTTGTATCGGGATGCTTAAAGACCACGCCATATTTGAATGGCGTTTTTATCTCATTATAAATCCGTTCCATTTCTGCCGGAGGCACTTCCTTGTTTGAAGCATTTTTCACCAAATTTCCGGCGAACAAAATACTAAGAATAAAAAGCAGGATATATTTCATGGTATTAAAAGTATGTTGAAGTCATCAGGTATGGCCACTTGATTAAAGATAGTAAAATACGGGGTAAAAGAAACAAGCAGATCGATTTGAGCCTCCACCTGATGTAAATTCTTTCCTTCATAAGATTAAAAATTCGTTGAGAACGGGAATATCCGCTTTGGAATCAAAAATTTAATAGTCAGAATTCATAGACCACTCTCCTCATATTATTTCATATTTCTATTTAGTACGCTAATAATGCGAATGCCATCGTGGAGCACTTGTATTTCTTTATTTTTCTGCTCCAACCGTTTTTCATTGATGGCTAAGCCTTCAGTCAAATAATCTTTCAATCGTTTGGTTGCCCATTGGCGGAATTGGGTTCCTCTTATGGATTTTACTCTATAACCAACAGAAATGATGACATTCAGATTATAAAAAGTAACTGGTTTATCAGAATTAGGAATATGCATATTTTGCATATTGCTTTCTTTTTCCAGTTCTCCTTCTTTGAACACATTAATCAAGTGCCTGGAAATAACAGATTGTTCTTTCTCAAACAATACGGTTAATTGTTCCTGACTTAACCAAAAAGTTTCATTGGTAAGTTGGACATTAAAAATAATGCCATCAGGACTTTGATAAATTTCTATCTGATTTTCCATCATTAGTTCAATGTATAATTTCACTAAAATGAGCCGCCCATTCAAGGTGAAAGTAAGCCATGGACAGGTCATGCATTTTGCCGTCAACCAACGCTATTTTCCAGTAAAACAAGGTTACTATCCCAGACATAAAATTTACACCGTTCCGCTAAACCTTTTATTCATTCATCGGTCTAATGTAAAAGTCAAACAATGCGACCATTTTTTATTCTAATCACAGCAAGCATCTTTTTGCTGCCATTAAAAGCGCAAACACTCTATTTTCCGCCATTAACAGGAAGTACCTGGGATACTATTTCCCCAAAAACACTGGGATATTGTCAGGCGAATATTGACCAATTGTATGAATTTTTAGAGAAAAACAATACCCGGGCATTTTTATTGCTCAAAAACGGAAAGATTGTACTGGAAAAATATTTTGGTACCCATACCCAGCTCACGCCCTGGCAATGGGCTTCAGCCGGAAAAACCATAACTTCCTTTATGGTGGGCATGGCGCAACAGGAGGGATATTTGTCAGTAAATGACACCACATCAACCTATCTGGGGAAAGGCTGGACAGACTGTTCGCCAAAGCAGGAGGAAAAAATTACTATCAGGCATCAGCTAACTATGACTTCCGGTCTTGACGACAAGGTGCAGGATCATTACTGCACCATCGATACTTGCTTAATTTACAAATCGGACGCCGGAACACGATGGGCATATCATAACGGACCTTATACATTGCTGGACAAAGTTATAGAAAAGGCCACAGGACAGACACTGAACAGTTACACCACGCAAAAATTAAAAACCCCGACAGGAATGACCGGATCGTTCATTCCATTTGGATATAACAATGTATTTTTCAGTACGGCCAGAAGTATGGCAAGATTCGGATTATTGATTTTAAATAAGGGAAAATGGAATGAAAACCAGATTTTGTCAGACAGTGCGTATTACAGGCAAATGGTAAATCCCTCACAGAACATAAATAAGTCTTATGGTTATTTATGGTGGCTGAACGGAAAGCAATCCTATATGCTGCCGACCTCGCAAACGGTATTTCCGGGTTTTTTTAATCCTGATGCACCAGCTGATATGTTTGTCGCCATGGGTAAAGACGGCCAGTTTTTAAATATAATACCAGGTCAGCAAATGGTCATGGTAAGAATGGGCGAAGCACCAGATAATCTGCCCGTACCTGCCTCACTTAATAACTATATCTGGAAATATGTAAATGAACTGCAATGTGCCACAACAGCAACGGAAAATGAATTTTATAAGGAAACGGTTGTACAGATTTTCCCTAATCCTGCGAGTGATATGATTAGGATAACATCTGATCAATCCATTGAAAAGGTTGAAATCTTTACGGTTCAGGGTCAGAAAATAAAATCATCAATCCTCCAGGCGAAGGAAATAAGTATATCGGTCGGAGAAATGCAAAAGGGAATTTATATCGTACAGGCAAAAATGACAGACGGCAGAAGATGGACTGGAAGATTTGTTAAACAATAAGGCTGGTTAAAAATTAAAATTTGAAATAAATTTGCATATTTTGATTTTTGATGTATATTTGGAGTCTAAAACAAACGGACAGAAATATACATGTTAATAGAATTCAGCATAGAGAATTTTCTATCCTTTAAAGACTCAACAACACTTTCAATGGTGGCCGCTAAGTCGTTTAAAGAACACCCTGACACTCATGTTATTGAATCAGGTAGTAATTTCAAGCTTCTAAAATCGGCAGTGATTTATGGAAATAATGCCAGCGGAAAGAGTAACCTTCTGGAAGCTATGGGATTCATGAAGCAAACCATTTTGAATTCGTTCAGAGATGCTTTATTGGAAAATAACGAAAAGAAATTCCCTTTAGAAAAATTTGCTCTCAACACCAGGACGGAAAAGGAAACGAGTTTCTTTGAAATATCAATCATTCAAAAAGGTACTAAATATCGGTATGGTTTTGAAATTGACTATGACAAAGTTGTTTCTGAGTGGCTTTTCCATACGACAACTAAAGAAGTATATCTGTTTAAACGAGATAATCAAACAATTGAAGTAAATAAATCAGCATTTAAAGAAGGATTGGGAAAGGAAGAAGATGTTAAAGAAAACGTTTTGTTTCTTTCACTTTTGGCTACATTAGGGAAAGAGATTTCTACCAATGTTGTTGATTGGTTCAAAAAATTCAGTTTCGTTAATGGTATTCATGATCGTGGACACAAGAGGTACACCATTGACAAATTAAAATCAGATAAACAATTCCTGCATTGGGTTTTACATTTCATAAAATATTTAGAAATAGCAAATCTTTCAACAACGGAAGAGGATGTTGATGAAATAGATTTCGAAACGTTAAGGGAAAAGGAGAAGGACGAAGAAATAATCAATCTGCTCACCAGCATCCAAAAGATACAATCTAAGCAACCTAAAAGAGACCAGCTAATTACATTTCATAGGAAATATGATGAAAATAACTTATTAGTTGACACGGTACCATTGAATTTTGACAAACAGGAATCTGAAGGAACTAAAAAACTTTTATATCTGCTCGGTCCATGGTATGATACTTTAAAGAATGGTAAAGTATTAATCATAGACGAACTTGACTCCAGATTACACCGTCATTTAACCTTGCGACTTATTGATTTCTTTCACAAATTTAACAAAAGTAATGCTCAACTTATTTGTGCTGTTCACGACGTTTCATTGCTTAATAAAGAAATATTCAGAAGAGATCAAATTTGGTTCGTAGAAAAAAATCAATTTGGAGCTTCCGGGTTATTTTCACTGGCAGATTTTAAAACGGATAAAGTCAGAAATAAATCCGCTTTTGACAAAAATTATTTGGAAGGTAAATATGGAGCAATTCCGTTTTTTGACATTGATGAAAAATTAAACGATTTACTCTATGGGAAAAGGGAAGCAGAACAAATTTAAAGAAAGGAAAGCTGCCTCCTATAACAGAGAAGTTAAAAGCATTGAGTTACGTTTAGGTCAAAGAGCAAGACTTATCGTAATAAGTTTTAAGGATTTTGACAGAAATCAAGGAGAAACATTTGAATACTGGGAAGGAGAAAATTTATTATCGTTAGCTGTTATAAAACTTCAGGGAGTTTGTGGACTGACCAGAATTGAAGCAACCTATCAACAAATAATCAAAGAATACCCAAAAGGAATATTTCCTGATAATTCTGATTTTTATCATCCAAAACACATTCCTGAAGATATTTCCTGGTGTTCAATGCACATTCAGGGCAAAGAATGTGTAATTGGCTATTTTGAGGATAATATTTTCTATGTAGTGTTTCTTGATAAAGAACATAGATTTTGGATAACTGAAAAAAAGCAAACTTAACAGCTGGGTGTTTAACCTATTGAAAGTTTGAGGAACGATGGCAAATTTTTTTAGCAGAACCGAATTAACAAAAAAATATTTATGTCGACGGTAGAAAAATGCTTTACTGTAATATTAGTCTTACTGATGACGGCATTACAGGGCCAGACCACTGAGCCAAAACGTAGCGAGCGCTATGCCAAAGCTTATGAAAAATACCTCGGTGCTACTTGCCCGGTTCCCAAAGACAGTATCCAACATTTCGTTTATTTTGCCAGAGACAGGGAATTAATAAAGGATCATCCTTTACTTTCACATCCCATGTTCAAGGGCGCACAAATCATGTACTCATGGCGTGAATTAGAGCCTGAGAAAGGAAAATATGATTTTACAATACTGAGAGAGGACCTGGAGTATCTCAAAAGCTATCATAAAAGACTATTTATTCAGCTTCAGGATGTTACGTTTAACATTAAATACAAGGCGGTTCCTGATTATTTATTGACCGAGGAATACGATGGTGGTGTGGTTATGCAATACAATGATGATGATAGTCCGGGAGGTTGGGTTGCCCAACGATGGAACAAGAAAGTGAGGGTACAATTTTCCTTGCTTCTTCAAGCGTTAGGAAAAGAATTTGACGGGAAAATAGAAGGGATAAATCTTCAGGAAACTTCAATTGGAGTGAGAGATTCGGTTTTTTCTGAGCTGGATTATGTTGTTGCATTGAAAGAGAATATGCTTTCCTTAAAGAAGAGTTTCCCTACGTCAACGTCCATGATTTATGCAAATTTCATTCCCGGTGAATGGCTACCCGGTGATGATAAAGGCTACCTGCGCGGCATTTATCAATATGGGGAACAAATAGGGGTTGGACTTGGTGGCCCCGATTTAATGGTTAAAAGAAAAGGACAACTAAATCATGCCCTTGCTATGATGCATGAGGGCCAATACACTGTTCCTCTTGGCATTGCAATTCAAGACGGCAATTACATTGGTGAGACAGGCGACAAAGATATTGAAAAAAAGAATAGCACACACCATAGTATAGTTCCACTATTGCATGCCTTCGCCAAAGATTTCCTGAGGATAAATTATATGTTTTGGGTTGACCAGGAACCTTATTTTAAAATGGATGTGCTGACTTGTTTTTCGAGGGAATAAGACTGCGATAAGTCCGGAACCGGGGTACATATTATGATAAATAATTATATATTTAAGTGACAGCCAGTGAATTAATTACAGGCGCACATTTTATCCTCAGGGGAGTTAATAATCAATAGGTCAATACTGGTTTGTCGTGATGTTTGAAATTTACCTTAAATGGGTTTATGCTAATATATATCGCAGCCGCCCTTTTTTTCTCAATTAATTTCTGAGAAGATATTTTTATGGCTCTTTTGATTTTTTCCTTTAGAATTTCTTTTTCATCGTTGCTCATAGGAATATTCATATTATAAATTTTTCGTTTTCAATCCCCTTTTCTGCAATCAATTCTGTCAGAATAAATATTTAAAAGATTTGTGTTGAAAGAACTTTCATGATTAAAGGTAGAGAACTTTACTCTTAATGCAAACAAATAAACTGATATAGAAGATTTCGTTTAATCCTGGATAAATTTCATTGGTTGTATTTCTGTATAAATCTGTCTCATTTTTTTACCCTAAAGTGGATATTAGCGTATTTTGTGGTGCGTACCGCCAATACAATGAATCTGGGGGACCAGGCTAATTCAAAAAAACGGATTGAAACTGCCATTAAGGAAATGGCAGAGGCCCTTAAAAACGAAATGCCTAAAATATAAAGACAATGACAATAAAACCAATAAAAACAATAAAAAGGCTTATCAAAATGCCTTGGAACGCCTTGAATTGATTTTCGATTCAAAGAAAGGTTCAGCTAATGGTGATGAACTTGAAATATTGGGAATGTTGTTAGAGAAGTACGAAGAAGAACATTTTCCTATTGGATTTCCTGACCCCAATGGAAGCCATAAAATTTAGAATGGAACAGATAGGGTACAATCAATGTAACAGGAAAATTATCACTAACTGAACTTATGGCGTTTGCCAAACAAAAGTATCCACCTGAGAGTAGGGATTGACCCCGAAAATAGGAAATTTTTTCTCCCCAGTGCCAGGGGGCTTATATTGTTTTCTTTAGTACATCACTATTCAATTTTTTCCTTTACGATGAGCTGTTCGAATAGAGCATTTAAATTCACTTCTTTAGGAAATTCATTAATCGCTTGCAAGATGGTTTCTTTCTTCATATTTTAAAGTTAATGATTTTATTATTCATTTAATCTGATTTTCAAATCCATTCTTTCGTGCAAAATTCTGATAACTTCAATTTCGGATTTATCATTAAATTGATAGAATATTATATGTCTTCCTGAATGTAATCCGAATAAATTTTTGTTAATTTCATCATATTCTTTTCCAATTTCAGGATTTTTTCCGATTTCCTTACAAGAAAGTTTCAGCATTGAATAATATTTGTCTGCTTGCGATTCAGACCATTTTTCAAAAGTATGTTCCCAAATATTATTCAAGTCATCAATGGCTTCTTGTCTTAAAATAATTTTAGCCATTTTTTCTTTTTTCGGCTTTTAGTTGTATTAAATTTTCGTCAAAGTTAAAGTTTTCGACTCTTGGGCTTTCTAATCCTTTTTGTATCGCGTTTTTCAAAGCAATAGCTTTACTTTCTTCATTCTCTAAAAGTCGGAGTCCTGCCCGTATAACTTCACTCACATTTTTATAACGCCCTTCCGATACTTGGTTACTCACAAACTGGTCAAAATAATTTCCTAATGATATTGATGTATTTTTCATTTCATGTAAAGTTTAAATAAAGTTACCAAAAATTGGTAAATGTACAAATTTTTAATTCAAATTTTTGAGATTGATTTTGAAATTTTTGTCTGTCTTTGCAGTCGGTCGAAAATTGCCACTACGGTTTGCGGCTTGGCGTAGTGGCGGATTTCTACCACAAATGTTTATACGAAGAGCGTCACCCGCCATTACGCCAAACGGCTGTTGAACGAAACCTACGGAAGTTTCATTATCAAAAAATAGTAAATTTCAGACCTAATTTTTTTTCATGTCAATAAAATCATCAGCTGAACTTCGTCCGAACAAGTTCCTGAACCGCGGCTGCAAGCAAGTGGAAGGTTTAGACTACCTTTTGGTCCGTTTTGAGCGCAATAGCACTTAATACCTCTTTTAGTGGATGACCCCCCCTTGATATTTTGAAAGGTTTCCTTGTTCAAGAATGTCAAAATTACCAATTTTGTCAATGACTTTCCCCCGTTAACTGAATTTTGCAATAAATGGGTACAATGCTGTCAAGAATTGCATCTGCCATTGTTTCCTCTGTGATGATGTCGAACCAAGAAGCCACGGGCAGCTTGGATGCATAAATGGTTGCATTTCTGCAATGTTTGTCCTCTACAATTTCCATAAAATCAAGCTGTTGTTGTTTTAGCTTACCATCAAGGCTATTTGACGGATGAACGATAGCGAAAACTGTTCAAAGCTAACTTTTGCTTTTAGGGCATTCATCACTTTTAATACTATTCCTAAAGTTATAATTGATTTACCGATTTCCAGCTTAAAGATTTGAGCTCTTTGTACACCAACTGATTCGCCCAATTGATCTTGGGTTAAATTATTCGAAATTCTTAAAGCTTTAATTTCTTCTTCGAGCAGCTTAATTTTGAGTTCTTGTTCATACTTCGTTTAGCAATGGCTCTTAATCTTATCATTTACGGGCTTGCGGACGAAATTTTCGTTGCTGAATCAAGCGAAAAAGGTGGCACATGGTCAGGAGTAATGGATGGTCTTAGAAAAGGAAGGAAAATTTATGTAAGAAAGCCAGAGGCAAATGAAAAAAACGCAAATATTCTTCTAATACAAAAAGGAGCTATTGCCGTTGACTACAATGGAATTGAAAATGCTAAATCAGTTTATACTGAACAATCTACTACAACATCTATAGTTCAAGAACCAATGCATCATACTAAAAGTTTTTAACGGAAGACAGTTTGCGTCTTGGCGTAGGGCAATCTTTCGGGACTAAACTTCATTAGATGCACCAAACCCTTCCTTTTGCCAAACTGTTGGGTGTAGTGTTTTTTGTTTACTAAAATATACCTTCATTTGTTCAGTAGTCAAGTCTTTTATGTCAAGACAAATTTTGTCTCTGATTTCTCTTAATTGTTCGATAAGCGTTTTTTCTTCCGTTTTGTTGATTTCCTTAGTCTTCATATTATGATTATAGTTCCAAGTCGTGTTGTAAAGCTGTGTTAGTCAATGGCCGACGAAAAATACTTTAGGTCAGAACGGCGATACACTTCATCTGGCTTTGTATGTTGTCGTAACAATTCCATTGGTTTCTTTACAAGTACGCTAAGGTAAAACGCTGCATAAAATGGGTGAAAGCTATAAAAAATGAGGTTATCAAATAAAGATATATGGACGAAAATAAAGTTATGCTACAAATCGAGCAAATAGCATATTAAAGTCCATTTGATTATTTACAAATTAAATTGTACATTATGAGTTAGTTCCCACCAATACTATGATGACACGATACGAACAAGAAAATAAGTTAAAACAGACCTTTGGTCTTGAAAGATTATAGAACGACCAATGGGAAACTATTGACCGAATTTTAAAAGGTGAAAGAGTTTTGCTTATAGAGAAAACTGGTTTTGGTAAATCTCTTTGTTTCCAATATCCTGCGACTGTATTTCAAGGAATAACAGTTATTTTTTCGCCTCTTATTGCATTAATGAGAGACCAGGTAAAAAAGCTAAACAGTCTGGGAATTACTGCAAAATGTATCAATAGTGAACAGACACCCGAAGAAAATACTCAGATAATTGAAGATGCTAAAAGTGGCAAGGTCAAAATATTATACATAGCACCTGAAAGACAAGAAAACAGCGAATGGATAGAAGCAACCAGGGAGATGAATCTATCAATGGTAGTTATTGACGAAGCTCATTGTATTTCTGTTTGGGGGCATGACTTTAGACCTGCTTTCAGAAGAATAATTAATCTTGTAAAATTACTTCCAACGGGACTGCCTGTTTTAGCAACAACGGCAACAGCAACCAAAAAAGTGGAAACTGATGTTGCCTCACAAATTGGCGGAAATATTTCAGTATTGAGAGGTAATTTACTTCGGGAAAATTTCAAATTATATGTTGTTAAGGTCACATCAGAAGATGAAAAGCTAATATGGCTTGGACAAAATCTAGAAAAATTAGAGGGAACTGGAATATTATATACTGGAACAAGAGTAGATACGGAAATTTATTCCAAATGGTTTGAACACCTTAAGTTTTCTGCCATTGGGTATAATGCAGGGTTAGATACTGATTCAAGAATTGCTATTGAAAATGGGTTAATGGGTAACAAATGGAAATGCGTAATATCAACCAACGCTCTGGGCATGGGAATTGACAAGCCAGATATAAGATTCATTATTCACACTCAAATTCCACAAAGCCCCATACATTATTACCAAGAAATCGGCAGAGCCGGCAGAGATGGAAATCCTTCCAACATCATACTATTTTATAATCCCGAAGACAAAAAACTTCCTGAAGCCTTTATAGAAGGGGGAAGACCTTCCATTTTAAAATATGAAAAGGTAATAAATGCAATACGAAATGAGCAATTAGGCGAAAGAGAATTAATGAGAAAAACTAACTTGAAACAGACACAAATAAGGGTAATTAAATCTGACTTAGTTGAACAAGTAATTATTAGAGAGGTTACCGTTGGGCGGAGCAAATTATTTGAATACATAACAAATGCACCGGAACTAAACACCAAAGTATTTGAGGAATTACGAAACACGAAAAAAGCTGATTTGGAACAAATGATTCAGTATGTGGAGACTACTCAATCAAGAATGAAATTTTTATGCGATTTCCTAGGGGATTCAACAACGTATAATTTTACAAACTGCGATAATACTGGGTTAAATAAAATGACCTTTCATCCAAATGATGAGTGGATGCAGAAACTACAAGATTTTAGAGAAGATTATTTCCCCAACCTTGAAGTTGAAGCAAGAGGTTCAAATATTGTGAATGGAGTAGCCGCAAGCTACTTCGTAGTTTCAAATGTTGGTGCTGCATTACATCGAAGTAAATACAATACAAAAGAAGATTTCCCAGATTTTTTGCTTAAATTATGTTTAAAAGCTTATCGTAAAAAGTTTGGTCAAGAAAAATTTGACTTTATCGTTTACGTTCCGCCAACTTCCTCAGGAGACCTTGTGAAAAACTTTGCAACAAAACTTTCTCAAGTATTAAAGTTTCCAATAACGCATGACCTTGTAAAAACAAGGCAGACAAAGGAGCAAAAAGTATTTGAAAATGGTTATTTAAAATCTGATAATGTTAGCGGAGCATTTTCATTTAACAATCCTGGTGTTTTAGCCGGCAAGAGCATCCTACTTGTAGATGACATATTTGATAGTGGAGCTACCATCAAAGAATTGGGGAAATTATTTACTAACTTTGGAGTTATAAAAATTGCTCCAATGGTAATTGCAAGAACTGTTGGAGGAGATATAATGTAAAATGAAAAACGAAGCAGCATATTGGATAGCATTAGCCCATTTGCCTAAGTGGGGTTATGGCAAGATTAATAGCCTAATTGTGAAATTCTTTCATAATGAAAAAATAACAATAGAAGACTTTTTCAACTTGCCTGAATCAGTTTGGAGTAACAAATACCAACTTGACTCAATGGAAATTTCAGATGTACAAAAAGCAAAATCTGAACTTCCTAACAATGCTTTTTTTGCAGAGAATTTGTTTAGTCAAGGATATGAACTGATACCAATAACTTCCCCTGAATATTCTAAGACCTTAAAACAAAATCTTAAAGTAGCACATTCTCCTGCATTATTATATGTCAAAGGCAACAAACAATTACTTCATGAAAAATCAATGGCTATTGTTGGTTCGAGAGCGGCAGAGGGAAAGTCTTTAGCGTTCACAGATAATATGGCGAAACTTGCAACCAAAGATTTCAAGGTAGTGGTTAGTGGATTTGCAAAGGGTGTTGACAAACAAGCGTTGGATTCCGCGATAAAATATAAAGGACAAAGTATAATCGTTCTTCCCCAAGGAATAACAACATTCAATTCAGGTTTCAAAACTTACTACAAGCAAATTGTAGATGGTGACGTTTTGGTTTTAAGCACATTCCATCCAAAAGCTGTTTGGTCGGCTGGTTTAGCAATGGCTCGTAATCCTATCATTTACGGGCTTGCAGACGAAATTTTCGTTGCGGAATCAAGCGAAAAAGGTGGCACATGGTCAGGAGTAATGGATGGTCTTAGAAAAGGAAGGAAAATTTATGTAAGAAAGCCAGAGGCAAATGAAAAAAACGCAAATATTCTTCTAATACAAAAAGGAGCTATTGCCGTTGACTACAATGGAATTGAAAACGCTAAATCAGTTTATACTGAACAATCTACTACAACATCTATAGTTCAAGAACCAATGCAGCATACTAAAAGTTTTTAACGGAAGACAGTTTGCGTCTTGGCGTAGGGCGATCTTTCGGGACTAAACTTCAATAGATGCACCAAACCCTTCCTTTTGCAAAACTGTTGGGTGCAGTGTTTTTTGTTTACTAAAATATTTCTTCATTTGTTCAGTAGTCAAGTCTTTTATGTCAAGACAAATTTTGTCTCTGATTTCTCTTAATTGTTCGATAAGCGTTTTTTCTTCCGTTTTGTTGATTTCCTTAGTCTTCATACGCTAAATAAATTAATTTTTTTATTCAATGTTGGAAAGTCCCCGACCACCTCGAAGACTTTTCCATTTTGTTTGCCTTTTTTCTTAAGCACAATTTAAATACTTTCCAAGTTTTTTTGGTTTCAACTTAATATTTTTTACTGCATTTTTTGAGCGATAACAGGTAACTATTTCATCTGAATCACCCGAAACAATTACAACTGTATTCATAAATTTATTCTTATGGTGCTGTAGATGAGCCGGAATATCTTTTTCGCCCAACACATAATACAAAAGTCCTTGTTTGAATGTAGTATTACCGTACTCCAGAGCAATAATTATTTTATCATTATTTACACCTCGCTGGGACGATCGTTTATTGGAATGCGAGGTATGAATAAAATTGATAACTATACTCTCTCTTAAGTCATTTTCATAAACACTGTAACGAACTTCAAATTGGTTTTTGGAATTATTAATGATATTTTTCATTTGTTGGTTTTTTTAAATTTTAAGTTGTAAATATTTTCATTTAATGAATCAAGAAGGGCACAAATAGGCAGGGTGAAATTTTAATCACATGAATGAATATGGATTAAAAAAGGCAGAAATAGTTCTTATTGAAAACAGCGTGTCCAAGAGCAGAACTAAAAAACTATGAAACAGAATTTTTAAAAATACGGTAGAACCCAAAAAGAAGATGAAAATTAAAATCGAAATTTGAAAAATACATACTTATTTAGTTAATTATGAATTTAAACAAAGGAAATTAATCATCTTATTCGACATTTATTACCAGGTCGCTGGTTTTCACAAAACCAAATACCCAATGATAAAGAACTAAAAGATTTTAAATAAAAAGTTGTAAAAAGTTGAGCAATAAAAATTAAGTTAAGGTTACTTCGATAAATGAATCTCTAAAATTTCAAATTTTCTTATTTTCAGATGTTTGAAAACATCATTTCTCCAAATCTTTTGCAAAGATAGTAATTTTTCTGAAAAATCCAAAATAATAATAGTTTTTTTTGGATTTATAATGTAGGTTTCACGGGTAATAAATAAGCCCACTTTTTCATATTCCAGTTTTCATAGATTAGTTGAGTGGAATATAACTCTGAGTCAAAACCCAGTAATTCCTCAAAATCTACATCAAATAATGGATCAATACATAAATATAAAGAATTTGGGTGTTCTGACAATTCGATGTAACCCCATTTGACACCTACCGCAAAGGTAATGTGAGTTAAATAATGGGTAGCTGCATTTTCTTCCATGAACTCTTTTGTAATTTCTGCTTCCTCTTTCAAATATTCCCATTCATCTTCATGGGCTATAACTTGTAGAATAGCCTTCAGATTTTCTTGAGGAAGACTATATGGGTCAAAATGAATAATGTCAGCATTCAAAAACCGCTCTCGGCAGTTAATTAACTCTGGATGTAACTCAATTACTTTATCAAATGTATTGGTTGGAATTTTATCCACAACAAAATCAACAAATTTTTCAACTGATTCTATATTTTCTGTTGTTAAATACTTTAAGTTCTCTCGAAAAGATAGGTGTAGGTAATCGATTTGACAAATTGTCATTAGACCCATATAATGATATGTTAATAAATCTTTTGAAATTTTGTATTTTACAACCCCATCTTTTTTTCTTTTTCCAAAATAACTTGAGGTGCTTCGTAAGAAAAATTCTGTAGGAAGTGTTCTAAGTTTTCATCTATATTATAAATTGAGGAACTTGACTCAAAGCCAATTAATTCTATCAAATCTTTTACTTTAAAACAAAAATATTTGTTTTCGAAAGTTCCATCAATAAGAACCCCATCATCGATAAAAGCTTGTGCTTTTGAAACAAGTGGTTTATCCACAATTAACAAATAACGGATTAAGAATTCACGAAAGGACTCTCTCGTATGAAATCGGTTAACTTTAGTCAATAACATTAGAAAACAAAGTACGTCTTGTTGAACTTCCGAAAATTTTTCCAAAGTTTCTGGTGCTACCTTAGCCGTAAATTTACCTAAACTATAGACTGCCATAATATGAGTGTTGATTTGTATGTTATTCTATTAAGGATTTAGAGAGTTTAGAAGCTATAAACTGCTATAAACAGAAAGGATAAACATATCACTTAACCCAAAGGCAGCTAAAATCTGATCTCTTGTGTAGCTTGCATGAAATTTAAATTGCAGTGCGGTAACTATAAAAGATTTTCGAACACGAACGCATTTGTGTACACAATTTCGTACATTTGTCAAAAATATTGTCAACTTGAAAGCAATATCAATCTCAACATTGAGAAAAGGAATGAAAGAATACTTCGATTATGTTTCAAAATCGATGGAAGTTATTATTGTTCCTAGAAACAAGGAAGAAGAAGCAATTGTGATAATGTCAATTCAAGAATACAATTCTCTTAAAGAAACAGAACATCTTTTCTCAACGGAAGCCAATCAGAAGAGGCTCCAGAAATCGATTAGTCAAATAACAGAGGGTAAGACAATCAAGTTTAATATCTGATAATTCAATAATTGGCTTCATGATTATTGAATTTACTGAAATTGCCTGGGAGGACTTTTCTTATTGGATTGACATTGATGAGAGTATTGCTTCGAAGATTAAGGAACTTATTAATGCAATTATTAAAGATCCATTCAAAGGGATTGGAAAACCAGAACCTCTAAAATTCGGATTGAAAGGATTTTGGTCACGAAGGATTTCAGGAGAGCATAGATTGGTTTATCGAATTAGCGGAACGAAAGGGACTGATCAAAAATGTATGATCATTCAGTGTCGATTTCATTATGATGAAAAGTAGCATTAAGGAAATGGACAGCTGCTAATAGTAGTTAGTCATGGCAAAATTGTTTGTACTTGCATATTGTACAATTTAGGAATTTGAAGGATAGTGTCATTTATTACTTTTCGCCATGCTCAATAATTTCTATTTGTTCAGTTAAAACAAGATTGTAAAAATTTGAGTATGCTTCATTTTTCAACTCATTTTCAATCATCTTAATCTCAATTTCTATTTCTTTTTCAGTTTTATTTCCTGTTGTTTTAATAAACGCTTGTTTGTCTTCATCATTAATAAAATCATCATCAAGAAGTTTAAATAATTCATCAATATAGGTTACTCTTTCATCTGATTGATAGTTTTTTAGGAATTGAACTAAAAAACTTTCCAAGTCATCCTGAGGATTAGGAAGGGAAATAATATCAGTATTTCTGAAAAAATCTCCAGGATGTTCTTTGTATTTAAAACGGGGTGTGTTCATTAGACTACTAATTGACTTAAGTTTCAGAGTTTCTAATAAGTTGTTAATTTTGAGTGAGTTTGTAATCGGTAATTACAACTGCACCAATTTCGGTAAATAAGAATGCCCCATATTTGGCAACAAGAATGCAATACCAATTGAGCTTATTTCCAATATATGCTTGGACTTTCCTCGCCCTCATCTTTGAATTTACCACACATTCGCGGTAAATCCAAATCATTTAGCGGTTTAGAGAATTGCTCCGCCCACATTGATTTTTTGGGTTTCTTTTTTGGTCATAGCTAATCCGATTCTTGCTCCTGTATGGTTTTTATATCTTACGCTTTTTTAACCCACTTGTAACTTTGCTGCATCATGCCATAAATAATGGGGTATTGGTTCGTTCAATTCCCATTTTATATTCATAGGTTTTGCGCCATAATGTTCCCTTAAATATCCTTCCCCTAGAAAAACATAACCCATTGTTTGGTCAAATTCATCCTTATTTCTTTCTCGCACAAAAAGCATAATTTTCTTTCCCTCCTCCAGATGTTTAATATACGATAAGCCCTTAGGAGTATCCGGACCTGCTGAATTCTGACTTTGCCAGTGAAATAATATTTCATTGATTGCATAATCGTCATACATCGTCGTGGGAGAAAAATTTTCTTCCGATTTGATTAAGTTTATAAAAAGAAGCTCCGTATTTAAGGCTTGATTTTCGGCAACTCCTTCGCGACTTGGAGATTTTCTATCGAAAGTACTTAACCCAAAAGCAGCTAAAATCTGATCTCTCGTATAGCGAGCATGAATTTTAAGCGGTTGGGTGTAGGGTAATGTTATACCTATTTCTTTATAATTAATTCTGTCAATTAACAATGCTAACACTTCAATAATTTCTGACAGCAGTACTTTATTTCGACCTATTTCTTTAATACTTGATTCTAAAGAATCAAAGCCGCCTGCTTTTTGCCATACATCATAATGTAACATTAAGAGCATTAATTTTTCAGATTCATTATATTCGTCTATTGAAATTTTAAATTCATTTTTTGCAAGATTGAGAATAAAGTTAAAATAGCTGGTAGAACTGCAGGTAATCCATTTATTCAAAATGGACTTAACAATTTCATTTTCATGCGTGGCGTCAAATTTTTCGATTTTTCCAGCATCAAAACAAAGTCTTTTCCAGCCTCCTCTTTTATATATCATTTGGAGGGGAATATTATAAAACATCACAAAATTGTTCAAGGTTAAAGGTAAAGTGGTTTGATGCTGAAAATGTTGAATCTTTAAAATTAATTGATTTCGATTAAATGAAGTAGCAGCTGTAATATTTTCCAGAATACTCTGTTTAGCTTTCTTTTCTAATATAATAGAGCACCCAAGAGGCAAATGAGGGAAGTTATCTTCTATTTCCTTCTTTACCGTGGTGGCTGTTTTCCCAATTAATGCCCTGAATTTATTTTCAAAATTGTATTCAGGTCTGGCATTTCCTACAAAGTCTAAAACAGTTAAACAATCTTTGTTTTCTGATAATCGCAAACCTCTACCCAGCTGCTGTAAGAAAATAGTTAAACTTTCAGTAGGTCTTAAAAAGAGAACTGTATCTATTTCAGGAATATCAACACCTTCATTGAATATATCTACTACAAACAAATAATTGATTTCTTTTTTAAGTAGTTGGTTTCTTACGTTAGCTCTATTTTGATTATTATCACTCGTTAAATAATCTGCTTTAAGACCTGCTAAACAAAATTTTTCTGCCATAAATTTTGCATGTTCCATGGTTACGCAAAATCCAATAGCTCGAACATCATGTAGGTCTTTGGTGTATTTCTCTAAAGCATCAATAATTTCTCTAACCCTTCTGTCATTGGCAGTATAAACAGCTGATAATTCACTTGCCACGTAACGCCCTCTTAACCATTTGACTTTTGATAGGTCTATGCTATCAGTAATGCCAAAGTATTGAAATGGGCATAAAAGTTTTCTATTTAAAGCTTCTGGCAGACGGATTTCTGCGGCAATTCTGTTATGAAAATCTTCTTGAATATCGCCCCCGTCCATTCTTTCAGGCGTTGCAGTTAAACCAAGTAAAATTTGAGGTTGAAAATAGACAAGTATTCCCCGATAACTATTTGCGGTTAGGTGATGGCACTCATCAATAATGATGAAATCATAATATTTTGGGGATAAAGCAATATTATCTAATTGGTTATTGATGGTTTGAACAGATGCAAATACATTTTCATAAGAATCAGGTACCAAACCATCCACCCATAACGCTCCAAAATTATTATCTCTTAAAATGCCTCTGAAAATAGCTAAAGATTGCGATAAAATTTCTTTTCTATGGGCAAGAAAAAGCAGTTTGGCAGATGGATTATCTTTCTTAAATCTTTTGAAATCAAAGGCAGAAATCACTGTTTTACCAGTACCTGTGGCAGCAACAACAAGATTCCTATTCCTAAGATGAACAGTCCGCTCAACATCTAATTTCTCTAAAATTTCAGATTGAAAGGGAAATGGCTTTATATCAAAAAAAGATAAGTTTGAATCTAAGATTTGCCCGGATTTACCTTGATTTAGGGATTGAACTAATTTTTCCTTATGTATGGAGTCATCAAATAGCTCAAAATCATCGCTTTGCCAATAAGAGTCAAAAGTCTTCTGGAATTTATCAATAATATGGCCAACCTCTTTTGTAGTAATTTTTAAATTCCATTCTAAACCATCTGTTAAGGCAGAGCGGGAAAAGTTTGATGACCCTATATATCCAGTATGAAAACCAGTATTTCTTTTAAATAAGTATGCTTTTGCGTGAAGCCTTTCATTTCCTGAATTATACGATATTTTTACTTGGGTATTTACTAATTTAGAAAGAAGCTGGATGGCTTTGTAGTCTGAGGCACCCATATAAGTGGTTGTAATGACTCTTAATTGGCCACCTCGATTAGTAAACTCTGTCAGTTCTTTTTCTAAAATAATAATTCCTTTAAATTTTATAAAGGAAACAAGGAGATCAATTTGATTCGATGACAAGATTTCCTTTTTTAGCTCACTTTCCAGTGAGAGTCCAACATTTCCACCGGTGAATAATTCACTGTGAGTCAATCGGGTGTATGGTGTAATTTCTTTAAGATGTAAATTAAAATCTGAAAAGTGCGCATCTATTCTAGTGAATACCGCTTTTAAAATTTCACCCTCAATAGCAATCAAATCATTTTCAAATTCTTCTTTCTTTAGTTCTTCTTTTAGAAATAGTATAATTTTATTAGCAATTTCAATTTGAGCTTCAATTTGATTCTCGGCTTTGACATAGTTTAAAGCGGTTCTTATAGTTTGAGCTAGATGCGTTGACAAAACGGAAGAAGCTTCCTGCTTATCTAAAACGGATTTATTTATAAAAAAAGCATCTTTATCAATTTGCTCTAGCTTTTGAGAAACCAATTTTGTTACCAGCTCTTCGTAAATTCCTTCATTCATAACTTTAAAAATTCGTTGAGTATCGGAATATCCGCTTCTGCCAGGTCTAAACTTGTTACCTCTTCTTTTTCTAGTAAAAGGTATTGTTTGTGTTCAGCCAGTTTGATTTCGCCACCCAGATAATTTGCAACAAAGGGTATTAATTCAATTGAAAAAGTTGGATAATCAAAATGAGAAGGAGATAACCTAGTAATCAAATCAATGGTTATGTTTAATTCTTCCAAAATCTCTCTTTTTATACAATCTTCTTCTTTCTCTCCATTTTCAATTTTACCGCCCGGGAACTCCCATTTTAAAGGCAATTTCATATTTTCACTTCTCTGAACTACCAAGATCTTCTTATTAAACAGTATGATAGCACAAGTAACTTTTATTTTCTGCAAATCAATTAAATTTTTATAAAGATAGATACTTTTTTATTAACAACTATAGATATATGTATGACCCCTTGGTCATTGGTCGATTTCTATGACTTCTCCATCATATTTTTTGAAAATGAGATATGTCCACCTTCAATGCTTCTTTCAACATAGCCCTAAATATTCGTTGTTTATCTTCTGCTATAAATCTCTTTAAATATTCATTGAAGTTCTCGTTCATTTTTTCCAATGGCTCGTTCTCTGGGCGATCATCTAAAACAATTTGAATTTGCCCTAAAGTATCAGCAATAAACTGCTTTTTAAGGATTTCATACTGGTCATTGGTGAAAGGGGTTGTTGCTTTTTTCATGGCAATTTTTTTTAGTAGTACTATTTATACATTATAAATATCGTGATCTCTGATGTTCATTTTTAACCTCCACTGGTAGGTCATATCTGAAATTAATTCTTTCAGTTGTTCACCATCATTGACAGCATAAATGGTTAAACGGGGTTTAAATTGTTCTGAAGTGATTATATTGATTATACAAAGACCAAAAAACCGCATCCATAGAGGTTCTTCAATCATAACAGACTTAATTCTAAAGTATTGCACTTCTTCTTGAGTCACACTAAATACACCTCTTCTTTCTTCTATGGTTCTTTCTAAGAAAGTATATTTCCAGTTTTCGGCGTCAAAAAATTTATACCATGCAATAATA
>Ga0255182_1000238_pt1 | contig 44491 bp, 40 predicted proteins | sample Atl_UVDOM_RepA_8_FD_188420 | JGI IMG/M metagenome (GOLD analysis project Ga0255182, IMG submission 188420) | Freshwater microbial communities from Altamaha River, Georgia, United States - Atl_UVDOM_RepA_8d | ecosystem: Environmental > Aquatic > Freshwater > River | place: USA: Georgia...
AGATAGCGATCCGGGGCGTCTATCCCGGTGATGTCGGCACGCGGCAAGGCTGGATGCCGGCGCTCGTGATTCTTGTCCACCAGCACCACGGTCAGCACCTGCGCGGCACCTTGCGTCAGGCAGTAGTCGCGGATGCCCACCAGCGTATCGCCTTCGTCGAGAATGTCGTCCAGCAGCACCACGACCCGCCCCTGCAGCGACACTGTCGGCATGGCCTTCCACTGCAGGTCTGACCCGCTCAGCCGCTCGCGGTAGCGCGTGGCGTGCAGATAGTCCAGTTGCAGAGGGAACTGCAGCCTTGGCAGCAGCGCGCCCGTCAGGATCAGCCCCCCGTTGAGCACGCACAGCAGCACCGGTCGGCTGTGCGCCACACGCTCGTGCAGCTGAGCCGCCATGGCGTTCAGAATGCCCTGCAGGCGGGCTTCATCGGCCAGGCAATCGGCCTCGGCCATGACGCGGTTGATTTCCTCGATCATCCCTGCGCCCTCAGCGCATCGATCATGGCGCGGGCCTCCTGCCAGCGCGCCGACGCCAGCAGGGGCTCACGCACCACGTCCTGGCGGCGGCGCATGCGGGCCAGTCTCGCACTGGCAGGCTGTCGCCGCGTGCGCAGATGCGTCAGGGCCGCCAGGGCCATGTCTCGATCATTGCAGACCAGCACCATGTCGCAGCCGGCATCCAGCGCGGCGTCCACCCGCGCCTCGATGCCGCCGGCCGTGGCGGCCCCGGCCATGGCGAGATCATCGCTGAAGATGACGCCCTGGAAGCCGAGCTCGCCACGCAACACCGTCTGCAGCCAGAACGGCGAGAAGCCGGCGCAGCGCGAATCGGCCTGCTCGTAGATGACGTGGGCGGGCATGACGGCATCCATGAAGGGCACGCTGGCGGCAAAGGGACGCAGGTCCTGGTCCCGGATCAACGCCAAGGGGCGGGAGTCCACCGGGATGTCGGTATGGGAATCGGCGCTCACGCTGCCGTGGCCGGGGAAATGCTTGCCGGTGGTCGCCATGCCGGCGTCACGCATGCCGCGCATGAAGGCACCTGCCAGGGCAGCCACCTGCTCAGGCGCGCTGCCGAAGGCGCGATCTCCGATCACCGCACTGACGCCGGCATCCAGGTCGAGCACGGGGGCAAAACTGAAGTCGAAGCCGGCGCTGAGCATTTCGGCCGCCATGAGCCAGCCGCATTCGTGCGCGCGGCTTTCGGCCAGCGCTCGGTCGCGCTCCCACTGCTCAGCAAACACCCGCATGGCCGGCAGACGGGTATAGCCCTCGCGCAGACGCTGTACGCGCCCCCCTTCCTGGTCCACGGCGATCAGCAGCGCCGGGTTGCAGGCACGGATGGCCTCGTTCAACGCTCGCACCTGTTGCGCACTGGCCACATTGCGCGCAAAGAGGATCACGCCACCGACCTGAGGGTCGCGCAGCAGCTCGCACTCCTGTGGCGTGAGTTCCAGCCCGGCCAGATCGAGCATCAGCACGCCGGGATCAACAAGGGCAAACGGTTGGGTCATGACGGGCTAGGGCCTCCGAGGCCGGCGCTGAACAGGGAAAATGGGTAACGAGTGAACAATCCGGGCGTGGAAATCAGGCGGCGCGATTATCACAAATTCGCTCCGGAGCGGCAAAGCACTTGTCATCCAGGCAATGCTGTATATACTTACAGCACACTCACGCATCAGAGGTGCCTCTGCCATGCTCAAGCTCACGCCACGTCAGGCTGAAATTCTGGCCTTCATCCGCGACCACCAGCAGGAGACGGGTTACCCGCCCACCCGTTCGGAAATCGCCCGCAAGATGGGCTTCAAGTCGCCCAATGCGGCAGAAGAGCATCTGCGCGCCCTTGAGCGCAAGCAGGCCATCGAGATGCTGCCCGGCACCTCGCGCGGCATCCGGCTCACATCCCAGGAACAGAACGGCCTGCCCATCGTGGGCCGGGTGGCCGCCGGCAGTCCCATTCTGGCGGTGGAAAGCATCGAGGACTACTGCACGATCCCGCCGGACTTCTTCTCGCCTCGGGCGGACTTCCTGCTCACGGTGAAGGGAGACAGCATGATCAACATCGGCATTCACGACGGGGACCTGCTGGCCGTGCACAAGACGGAACAGGCGCGTGACGGAGACATCGTGGTGGCACGCATCGACGACGAAGTCACGGTGAAAAGACTGTTGAGAGGCAACAACAAGTTTTCTCTGCAACTCATTGCAGAGAATGAAGATTTTCCGCCAATTGAAGTGGACTTGCGAGAGCGGCAGTTCATGATCGAAGGCATCAGCGTGGGTGTCATCCGCCGCTCGCTCAACGCCTGAAGGTCCGGCCAGGCAGCGCAGTCACGCGCTGCCTGCGCCTCACTCCTCGACCCAGCGCCCCTGTCGGTAGAAGGCCTTCCAGCCCGAGGGTTTGCCGGCAATCTCCGACTGCACGTACTGCTCTGCCGTCTTGCGGCTGTAGCGAATCACCGCCATGTTGCCCTGCGGGTCCTTCACTGGCGCCGTGAGCAGATAGTGGTATTTCTCATCCAGCTCATCGCGATGCGGCAGCAATTCCGCCACCAGCGGCGCACGGGTCTCGCGGTTCTTGGGGAACTTGCTGGCCGCCAGGAACAAGCCTGCCGCACCGTCGCGCAGCACGTAATGGTCATCCACCTTCTCGCAGCGCAATTCAGGCATCACCACCGGCGCCACTTTGGGCGGAGCGGCCTGCCCGCTGCGCAAGAGTTTGCGAGTGTTCTTGCAGGCTTCGTTGGTGCAGCCGAAATACTTGCCGAAGCGTCCGGATTTGAGCTGCATCTGGGAGCCGCACTTGTCGCAGTCGATCACCGGCCCTTCATAGCCGCGAATCTTGAAACCGCCGTCTTCCACCAGGAAGCCGGAACAATCCGGGTTGTTGCCGCAGATGTGCAGCTTGCGGCGTTCATCGATCAGGTAACTGTCCATGGCAGCATTGCATTTCGGGCAGCGCTTGCGATGGCGCAGCAGCTCGTTCTCGGCCGCTTCGGCTTCCTCGGCGTTGTCAGTGCTGATGGCCTCCTCGCCTGGAGTCAGATTGATCGTGGACTTGCAGCGCTCCTTGGGCGGCAATGCGTAACCGGAACAGCCCAGGAACACGCCCGTGGAAGCCGTGCGGATCTGCATGGGGCGATTGCACTTCGGACAGGGAATGTCGGTGTCGGTCGGCTTGTTGCTGCGCATGCCGTCAGCATCGTCGGAGGACGCGACCTCCAGCTGCTGCTTGAAATCCTTGTAGAAGGTGTTGAGCACCTGCTTCCAGTCCAGGGCTCCGGTGGCGACCTTGTCCAGATCGTCCTCCATCTTCGCCGTGAAGTCGTAGTCCATCAGCTCAGTGAAGCTTTCCAGCAGGCGTTCGGCAACGATGTCGCCCATCTTCTGAGCGTAGAAACGTCGGCTCTCCACCTTCACGTAGCCGCGCTCCTGAATGGCCGAAATGATCGCGGCATAGGTGGAAGGACGGCCAATGCCACGCTTTTCCAGCTCCTTGACGAGACTCGCCTCGGTGTAACGAGCTGAGGGCTTGGTGAAGAACTGCTGCGGGTCGAGCGCTTGCAGGCTCAGAGTGTCGCCCACCTGCACGGCCGGCAGCACCACGTCCTCCTCCTTGGTGGCGAGCACGCGCTGATAACCGTCGAACTGCATGATGCGGCCCTTGGTGCGCAGCTCGAAGTCGCCGGCGGTCACTGCCACGAGGCTGCTCAGATACTGGGCCGGAGGCATCTGCGAGGCCACGAAATGCTGCCAGATCAAGGCATAGAGACGTTCGGCGTCTCTTTCCATGTTCTGCAGATCGTTGCTCGAGGTGTTCACATCGGTGGGGCGAATGGCCTCGTGGGCTTCCTGCGCCCCTTCCCGCGCGCTGTAGCGCACCGGCTGCTCGGGCAGATAGCGCGCACCGAACTGCTTCTTGATGAAGTCACGGCACATGCTCAGCGCGTCGTCGCTCAGGTGCGTCGAATCGGTACGCATATAGGTGATGTAACCGGCCTCGTACAGACGCTGGGCCAGGGTCATGGTCTTCTTCACGCCGAAGCCAAGCCGCGTGCTGGCAGCCTGCTGCAGCGTGGAGGTGATGAGTGGCGCCTTCGGTTTGGAGGAAGTGGGCTTGTCCTCGCGCCGCGAGACGACATAGGACGCCTGCTGCAGCAATTGCAGCGCCGCATCGGTCTGCGCCTTGCTGACGGGGCGGAAGGTCTCGTCGCCCTGCTTTGTCACCGCAAAGCGCAAGGCCTCGCGTTTCGCCGTCTGCACATCAGCAAAGACTTCCCAGTATTCTTCGGGCACGAACGCACGGATCTCGCGCTCGCGCTCCACGATCAGTCGAACGGCCACCGACTGGACTCGACCGGCAGACAGACCACGCGCAACCTTCGCCCACAGCAGCGGCGAGACCATGAAGCCCACCACGCGGTCGAGAAAACGCCGGGCCTGCTGGGCCTGCACGTATTTCATGTCGAGTTCGCCGGGGTGCGAGAACGCTTCGTTGATGGCTTTCTTGGTGATCTCGTTGAACACCACGCGCTTGTAGCGCGAGGCATCGCCACCGATGGATTCCTTCAGGTGCCAGGCGATGGCCTCCCCTTCTCGGTCCAAGTCCGTTGCGAGATAGATGACATCGGCATCCTTGGCCAGCTTGCGCAGATCGGCGACCACCTTTTCCTTGCCGGGAAGAATCTCGTACTTCGCGGCCCAGTTGCGTTCAGGGTCAACGCCCATGCGTGCCACCAGTTGCTCGCGGGCCTTGGTCTGCTTGTGCAGCGCCTTGTCATCTGCACTGAGCTTGCGTGTCGCTGCCGCGGCCTTGGCCCGCTCCTTGGTATCCACCAGCTGACTGCTGCCACCCGAAGGCAGGTCCCGGATATGCCCCACACTCGATTTGACCACGAATTCCTTGCCAAGATACTTGTTGATGGTCTTGGCCTTGGCAGGCGATTCCACTATCACCAACGATTTGCTCATTGCTTGCAACGGTTCCTGATTACTGCGCGGGGGGTGGAAGGAGCCCGCGCTGCACGTCGTTCGGGCGGCCGGGTTTGAAAGAAGGCGTCATATATAAGGGGTGGCTGCGTGAGGGTCAAGCCTTAGTTTGCCGGCATGCGACGGCACGCGCGGCGAATTCCAGGCCAGCCATAGCCCGAAATTCGCCCTTGCAGTGACTAGTCGATAGGCACTTCGCGCGTCCAGCCGTGAGCGTCGGCGAGCTCGCCGCGCTGTATGCCTACCAGCAGATCATAGAGCTTCTGCATGACAGGACCGACCTTCTCGCCATTGCCATAGAAGGCGTGCCACTGCCCATCCACCCAGATTTTGCCGACCGGCGAAAGCACGGCGGCCGTGCCACAGGCAGCCACCTCCTCAAAGTCAGGCAGCTCAGCACGCAGATCGATGGGGCGGTTCTCCACCTGCATCTTCATCTGCTCTTCGGCCAGGGTCATCACCGAGCGACGGGTGACGCTGGGCAGAATCGCGTTGGACTTCGGCGAGACAAGACGATTGCCTTTCATGGCCACGACGATGTTCGCGGAACCTGCTTCATCTATATAGGTGCGCGTCTTCGAATCGAGATAGAGCGCTTCGTTGGCACCGAGTGCCTGGGCATGACGCGTGGCCAGCAGACCGCCCGCGTAATTCGCGCCTGCCTTGAAAGCGCCGGTTCCGGCCGGTGCTGCGCGATCGAATTCAGATACGGCCAGCGAGATCACGGCCAGCCCGGCGCTCTTGTAGTAAGGCCCCACAGGTGAGACGAAAACACGGAACTCGAATGCCTTGGCCGGCCGCAGCCCCAGGTTCTCCCCGACCCCGATCAACATGGGGCGGATATAGAGTGACGCGCCGGAACCATACGGTGGAATCCAGGCGTAATTGGCACGCACGGCCTGTTCCACTCCTCGCAGAAACAAGTCGAGCGGGACCTGCGGCATCAGCAGTCGCTCAGCCGTCTGATTCATGCGCTCGCTGTTGAGTTCGGGACGAAACAACAGCACGCGGCCATCAGGCGCCGTCTGCGCCTTCATGCCTTCAAAGCACTGCTGGGCATAATGCAGGGCAGGCGCACCTTCATGCACGGCAATCAGGGGAGACTCCAGCAGCTCGCCCGAGGACCAGGCGCCATCGCTGTACGTTGCACTGAACCGGAAGTCGGTCTGACGGTATTGAAACCCCAGTTCGGCCCAGTTGAGCTCCTTCTTTGCCTTGGAATTACTCACTTCGGTTACCTTCGCGAAAGTTTCGTGGCTGGCCCGGGAATGGCCTTGCGTCACGCATGGCGCGGTATTATGGCGAAGCACCCGCGCGCGGTCTACCACGCAAGTCGTTGCTATTTTGTTCAAGCCCCTGTCAAAAGCAGGCTGTTCGGCTACAATGCCTCTCACCAGTGCAACCCACGAGATTTGTGATGACAGAACAGCATATTCTTCTGGCCAGACAGCCCATCTTCGACGAAAGCATCAAGGTGGCCGCGTACGAGTTGCTGTTCCGCTCGGACAACACCAACCAGGCGAACATTTTCGACGGCGACTCCGCCACGTCCCAGGTGTTTCTCAATGCCTTCAATGAAATGGATATCAGCGATGTGGTGCAGAACCACCCCGCCTACATCAATTTCACGCGCAACCTGATTCTCAACCCGCCTCCCTTCGACAAGAATCGCTTCGTGATTGAAGTGCTCGAAACACTGGAGGTGGACGACGAGCTCAATCGCAATCTCAAATCCTTGAAGGAAGCGGGTTACACCATCGCACTTGATGACTTCGTCTACGACAGCAAATGGGACACCGCCCTGCACATCGCGGACATCGTGAAGATCGATGTGCTCGCCTTCGATGAGGCAGAAATAAAGCGCCATGTCGAACTTCTCAAGCCCTTCAACGTGACCCTCCTGGCCGAGAAGGTCGAAACCCACGAAATGTTCCACTTCTGCAAGAGCCTGGGTTTCAAACTGTTTCAAGGCTATTTCCTCAGCAAGCCGGAACAGGTCAAGGGACGCAAGGTGCCAGCCAGCAAGCTTGTGGTGTTGAATCTGCTGGCGCAATTGCAGAACCCGGATGTCGAGCTATCCAATATCTCGGGCATCATCGCCAAGGACCCGGTGCTCAGCGTGAAACTGATCAAACTGGTGAATTCCGCTGCATTCTCGGGACGGCGCGAAATCACGTCCCTGCAGCATGCTGTCTCCATGCTGGGCCTGAGGCAGGTGAAGAGCTGGGCCACTCTGCTTTCTCTGAGCAACATGGCTGACAAGCCCAATGCCCTGTCCGTGCTGGCCATGACGCGCGCGAAAATGTGTCAATTGCTGGCAGAGTGCTTCACCAATTCCGCCAGCAGTGACCCGTATTTCACCACCGGCCTGCTGTCCAATCTGGACGCATTCTTCGATGTCGAACTCCAGGAAATCATCGCCTCGATGCCACTGTCGCAAGTGGTGGTCGACGGCCTGATGAACGGCGCCGGCCCCATAGGACAGGTGTTGCAAACAGTCGTGGCCTACGAACAAGCCAACTGGCAGGCGATAAACTGGGAAGCGCTCAAGCAATTGAACATCGGCACACGGGAATTGGAGAGCAGTTACCGTGAAAGTATTCGCTGGGCCTCGCAACTGGGTGCTGTCGTCGGCAATGCCTGATCTCGTCACTGCACCACTGATCGATATCGGCGCAAATCTCGGACACGAATCCTTCGACGCCGATCTCGACGTTGTGCTGGAGCGTGCGCGCGCTGCCGGCATCGTGCACTTGCTGGTCACTGGCACCAGTCCTGCGTCCACCGCGAAGGCGCTCGACCTGGCCATGCAATACCCTGCTCTGCTTTCGGCCACCTCCGGCGTCCATCCTCACGAGGCGCAGCACTGTGACGCCGAAGCTTTTGCAGAGATCACGCGACTGGCAGCGCATGCCAGTGTCAAGGCCGTTGGCGAGACAGGCCTCGACTTCAATCGTGATTTCTCTCCGCGCGCGACGCAGGAGCGCGTGTTCGAGCAACATCTCGAATTGGCAGCCAGCGTCGGCAAGCCAGTGTTCCTGCATCAGCGAGACGCTCACTCGCGTTTCCTGCCCATCCTGAAGAATCAGCGCGACTCCCTTCGCGCAGGAGGCGTCGTGCACTGCTTCACAGGGGAACGACACGAACTTTACGACTATCTCGATCTGGATATGCACATAGGCATCACCGGCTGGATCTGCGACGAGCGTCGCGGGGCTCACATGCTGGAATTCCTGCACGACATCCCCTTGGACAGACTGCTGCTGGAAACCGATGCACCGTATCTGCTGCCACGCACCCTGCGGCTGCGACCGAAGAGCCGACGCAACGAGCCGGCCATGCTGTCGGAGGTACTGCGCGTCGCAGCCGAGGCGATGAAGCAGGACGTTGCACTTGTAGCACGACACGCCACGGAAAACGCGAGACGCCTCTTCGCCCTGCCTGCGTAGTTGCCGCAGGTTTCAGCTTCCCAGGCCGGTCAGATAGCCGAACAGTTGCGCCTGGTCAAAGGGCCACGCCAACTCTCGGGCACTCTCTTCCAACATGAGCACTGGAATCCTTGATCCATAATGTTCGACAAGACCAGCCTCCTCGGAAATTTCCACCGAGTGAATCTCCAGTGCTGCAAGCCCGGACTCTGATCGCAGTCGATTCGCATGCGCAAGCACACCCGACAGCATGACTTCAGCCTGCTCGCACAGATGACAGCCGAAAGTGGTGAACAGCAGCAGCTTGCTGTTCATGCCGTGGCCTCAATGGCATCCAGCGCCTCTGCAATCAAGGCCGGCCCGCGGTAAATGAAGCCCGTGTAGATCTGCACCAGACTTGCTCCCGCAGCAATCTTCGCCGCGGCGTCATCACCACTGAGAATCCCACCGACACCGATGATTGGAATGCTGGCGCCCAGCGCTGCGTGCAGCACGCGAATCACATGGGTGGACTTGTCGACCAGCGGCGCGCCACTGAGACCCCCGGCCTGATCCTTGTGAACACTGCTCTGTACCTGACTGCGATCCAGGGTGGTGTTGGTGGCGATCACCCCTTCGATCTCGTTGTCGCGCAGGGCTACCGCAATCAATCCAATCTCGTCATCGGAAAGGTCCGGTGCGATCTTGACGACTAGCGGCACCTTGCGACCATGCTGCACGGCCAGTTCCGCCTGCTCTGCCTTGAGGACCCCCAGCAGGCGCTGCAGATCATCGCCGAACTGCAGACTGCGCAGCCCCGGCGTGTTGGGCGAAGACAGGTTGACCACGATGTAGCTCGCAGCCGAGTAGCACTTGCGCATGCAGATCAAGTAATCGTCGGCGGCCTTCTCCACTGGCGTATCGAAATTCTTGCCGATATTGATGCCGAGAATGCCGCGGAAGCGACTGCGCGCGATGGCAGCAAGGGCATGATCGATTCCTTTGTTGTTGAATCCCATGCGGTTGATGATGGCGCGCTCGGGCGTCAGGCGAAACAGGCGAGGACGCGGATTGCCGGGCTGAGGCCTGGGCGTCAGGGTGCCCACTTCAATGAAACCGAAACCCAAGGCCGCGAGGGCGTCGATGTGGTCGGCGTTCTTGTCCAGGCCCGCTGCAAGCCCCACGGCGTTGGGGAATTGCAGGCCCATCACCGCGCGCGCTGTGGCGTGTGAAGGCTGTGGGGCCAGCAGTCGAATCAGCCCCGTGCCCGCCGCGATGTCCAGCAGCGGCAGCGTAAGGGTGTGGGAGGTCTCGGCAGGCAGCGTGAAAAGCAGGGGGCGCAGAAGGCTATACAATTTGGGTGATCGCTCTGAATTTGTTGGCGTCGTCGAATTCGATGACAAAGGTTCCGTGCACGCCATCGTGCCGCAGGAATTTGCGCAGGATCATGCCGGGAAAGCGCACGCGGACACCCTCGCGGGAGACAGCCTGCACATCCTTCACGACACCGGTGTACAAGGCCTCGTATCGTTCAGCCGGCAGGGAGATGTCGACGGTCAGCTTCCTCATGATCACCTGTCAGTCGGCCGGCGGAACAGCCGACCACGTACATCAAAAGACGCCGGCATTATAGGCGATCGGGCTCGATCCGTCTGCGCGCGCAAACGCTCGTTGACGCCGCGCACAAACGGCCACAAACTTGCGCCAAATCCTCCCTAGACTTCACAGGCAAAACGGTTACAATCCCTGACTTTCGCCCAACCAGATCAAGCATTTAACTAAAAAGAAACAGAGAAAAAATATGAGTCATCACGCTATTGTTACAGAACTCAGGGACTGGCTTTCGCAGCAGATCATCGGGCAGGAGCGACTGGTTGACCGACTGCTGATCGCGCTGCTGGCCGATGGACACCTGTTGGTAGAGGGCGCCCCGGGGCTCGCGAAAACCAAGGCAATCAAGGACTTGTCCAGAGCCATCGAAGGCGATTTCCACCGTATTCAATTCACCCCTGACCTGCTTCCCAGCGATATCACCGGCACCGAGATCTTCCGCCCTGAAGATGGCTCCTTCCGCTTCCAGCCCGGTCCCATATTCCACAACCTGGTTCTGGCAGACGAAATCAACCGTGCGCCAGCCAAGGTGCAATCCGCCCTTCTGGAAGCGATGGCCGAGCATCAGGTGAGCGTGGGGCGCGAATCCTTCCAGTTGCCGCCGCTGTTCTTGGTCATGGCAACGCAGAACCCGATCGAACAGGAAGGCACCTACCCGCTGCCCGAAGCCCAGCTCGACCGGTTCCTGATGCATGTGTCCATCGGCTACCCCTCCACCGAGGCCGAACGCCGCATCCTCCAGCTCGTGCGCAATGAGGCCCAGAACAAGGCACCTGCAGCACCCAGCATCATCAGCCAGGCGGACCTGTTCGCCGCCCGCCAGGAAATCCTGGCCATGCACATGGCCCCGGCTGTCGAGGAATACATCATTCAACTCATCATGGCCACGCGTCATCCGGAGCTCTACGGTGATGACCTGGCGACCTGGCTCGAATTCGGCGCCAGCCCCCGCGGCACGATCTCCCTGGATCGCTGTGCCCGCGCGCACGCCTGGATTCTGGGCAAGGACTTCGTGAGCCCCGATGACATCCAGGCCGTGTTCTTCGACGTCCTGCGCCACCGCGTGCTCCTGAGCTTCGAGGCGGAAGCCAGCGGCATCACTCCGGACAAGGTACTGACCACCATCCTCGAGCGGGTTCCTGCCGCCTGATAGGCGACTGACGCAGCGAACATCAACAAGAAGGCACCCTGAGTGCCGAGTACCGAGTCAGCGAGCACCATGTCCATTGCCATGCAGAGTGATCAACAGCAGGCGCTGTATCAGAGCAGAGGCGCAGTCATCAGCCTGCAGCAACTGCTGATCCAGCGCCACGCGGCCAAGATCGTTGAGTACGTGTCCTACGCGCGTTCCATTGCCGGCATCTCCGGTCTTCACATGTCGAAGATGCGCGGCCGCGGCATCGACTTCGAGGAATTCCGTCCGTACCAGCAGGGCGACGACATCCGCACCATCGACTGGCGCGTCACTGCGCGCACGGGCACGCCCTTTACCAAGGTGTTCCGCGAGGAGCGCGAGCGCCCGGTGATCATTGCCATCGACCAGTCCAGCAGCATGTTCTTTGGCTCCCAGGTGGCGTTCAAATCCGTAGTTGCGGCACAGGCTGCAGCGATCTTCTGCTGGATGGCCATCGACAACGGTGATCGCGTGGGGGGGCTGGTGTTCTCCGACACCGAGCAGTCTCTCGTGCGTCCCAAGCGCAGCCGCCGCTCCGCGTTGCACCTGTTGAATCAATTGCAAACCTTCAATGCACGGCTGGCTGACAAGGAGGCCCGTCTCGCTGCGGCGCAGTCCGGCGAGACCCAGGGTGGCCTGACCAAGGCGCTGGCAGACATCCGGCGCATCGCCAAGCCAGGCAGCACGCTCTACATTCTGAGCGATTTCGCCACACTGGATGAGACAGCGACGCAATACCTCAACCAGCTGTCGCGCCACAACAATGTCGTGTGCTGCGTCATCTATGACGCACTGGAAGAGAACCTGCCGGTGCCCGGCTATTACACAATCACTGATGGCATGCGCAAAGGGACTCTGAATTCCTACAGTCAGACAGCCCGCCGCGACTACCACACGCTGTTCCAGAACCGGATGGATGCACTGCAAGCTGAATTCACTCGACTGCAGATTCCCTATCTGAAAATCCGAACCAACCAGTACGTAGTTGAGCAGATCCGACAATGGACAGTGCAAACCCTCTGAGCCAGCTGGCCGATATTCACCTTCCGGAACCGGTAGGCTTCTGGCCGCCTGCACCCGGCTGGTGGATCCTGTTCTTCCTGTTTTGCGCCGCCGTCTTCTGGGCAGTGCGTCGCTATTACGCTGGCTGGAAGCTGGCACGAGCGCGCAGCTTCGCGCTCGCCGAGCTCGACAAGCAGCTGGCTGCACTGCGCCAGCAATCCGCTGATCGTTCTGCCGAGGACATTGCGGCACTGAACCTGGTCTTCGTCAGCGAAGTCAACGCCGTCCTGCGTCGCGTGGCCATGAAGAACTTCCGGCACGAGAACTTTGCCAGCCTCGGCGGCACCGCCTGGATCAGCTTTCTGCGCGATCATGGCGATGCCTCGCTGCTCGATGACGCCATGGCAAAGACACTGAGCGAAGGTCGTTTTGCCAGACAGTGGGAAGTCGACACCGACCGCCTGTACAAGATGGCTCATCAATGGATCAGCAGCCTCTATTTGGCTAGAATCGCTCCGGACAAGTCCCCCAAGAATGCGTCCTCCAAGACGCCGGTGTCAGATCATGCTTGAGTTCACCTGGCCCTGGGCCCTGTTGGCACTGCCCCTGCCGCTGCTGGTATACCGCTTCTTTGGACGGGCCGCCCGCCAGGATGCGGCCTTGTTCGTTCCTTTCTTTCAGCGCATGTCGCAATTGCAAGGCGACTCGGTCCGCTCCGACGCCAATCGCCTCATCAAGCTGATCCTGCTGACCCTCATCTGGATAGCCCTGGTGGTGGCCGCCACCCGACCACAATGGGTGGGCGAACCCATCGAGCTGCCGTCGACGGGCCGCGATCTGATGCTCGTGGTGGACATTTCCGGCAGCATGGAAGCCCGCGACATGGTGCTGAACAACGCCCAGCTCTCACGTTTCGAAGTCATGAAGGCCGTGGTCAGCGACTTCGCCGAGCGGCGTGAAGGCGATCGCCTCGGTCTGATTCTCTTCGCCGCTCATGCCTACATCCAGACACCGCTGACTTTCGACCGCAGCACAGTCGCCAAATTGATCGCGGAGCTGGAGATCGGCATGATCGAGGAGTCCGCCACGGCCATCGGAGATGCCATCGGGCTGGGCGTCAAGCATCTGCGAGAGCGCCCCGCCGACAGCCGCGTGATGATCATGCTCACCGACGGTGTCAACAATGCGGGTGCCGTGACACCACTGCAGGCAGGCCAACTGGCCCAGACCGAGAACATCAAGATCTACACCATCGGCATGGGCGCCGACAATCTGGTGCAGCGCTCGTTCCAGGGGGCGCGGGCAATCAACCCGTCCGCCGAACTCGATGAAGAAAACCTCACGCAGATCGCCGAGTCCACCGGTGGCCGCTACTTCCGCGCCCGCGATGTGCAGGACCTGATCGACATCTATGCCGAGCTCGATACCCTGGAAGCGATTGAACAGGATCAGCAGACCTTCCGTCCCATCAATGTCCTGTTCTACTGGCCCCTTGGGCTGGCCGTTCTGCTCAGCTTCCTGCTGACAATCCTGAGCTTCCCCTGGGCCACCTTGGTCAGCCGGTCCGCCACAGAGTCGTCCACTACGGACGTCGGGCAGACTGCACCGGGAGGTCAGTGATGCCCGATTCAACTCAGCTCACCCTCTTCCTCAACGAGTTCCACTTCCTGCGGCCGCTGTGGCTGCTGGCCCTGATCCCTGCCCTGTTGTTCGTGGCGTGGCTGTGGCGCCTGAATGAAAACGCCAGTGCCTGGGATCGCGCCATCGACAAGGACTTGCTGCCCTATCTTCTGGACAACACCAAGAGTGCTGCAGAGCGCAGCCCCCTGCTGATACTTCTGGCTGTATGGGTACTGTCGATACTGGCTCTGGCGGGCCCTGTCTGGGAGAAGATCCCCCAGCCGGTGCAGGCACGTCAGGACGCCATGGTCATTGTCTATGACCAGTCGCTCTCCATGTACGCCACGGACTACGAACCCAACCGGCAGACCATCAGCAAGCGCAAGCTGATCGACGTGCTCGATCGCCGCGTGGAAGGTCAGACCGCCCTGATCGTGTATGCCGGCGATGCCCATGTGGTCACACCGCTGACGGAAGACTCCGTCACCATCCGCGCGCTGGTACCCTCGATCAACCCGAACATGATGCCCGCCTTCGGCAGCAACACGGTGGCCGCCATTGAGCAGGCAAGACAGCTGTTTGCCGATGCAGGCGCTGCCTCTGGGACCATTCTCCTGGTCACCGACGGCGTCGAGCGCCGCGATCACGCCGACCTCGAACTGATGCTGTCCCAAAGCGGATACCGCCTGCTTATCCTGGGCGTGGGCACCGACGCTGGCGCCACCATTCCTGCCGCCGGTGGCGACTTCCTGCGCGACGCCAACGGCCAGATCGTGGTGGCACGCCTTGATCGCGCCAGTCTGCGGGATCTGGCAGAGGCGACCGGTGGGCGTTATGCGGACCTCGACCTGACCGGTCGTGATCTGGACTATCTGCTGGAAGACAACGGTTTCCTGGACGAAGACGAACTCAGTGCCGTGGAGGAGAACTTCGACATCTGGTTCGAAGCCGGGCCCTGGTTGCTGTTGCTCATCCTTCCGCTGGGGGCCATGGCCTTCCGCCGCGGCTGGCTGTTGACGATCGCCTTGTTGCTCACCAGCACCGGGGCTCTGCTCACACCCTCGCAGCAGGTACAGGCAGCCGAATGGACCGACCTGTGGAAAACCCGTGACCAGCAAGGTGCGGAAGCCTTCGCCCAGGAAGATGTCGTGGGCGCTGCGGCTCTTTTCCAATCTCCCGAATGGCGAGGCACGGCAGCCTACCGTGCCGGAGATTTCGCCGGGGCAGTGCAGGCCTTCAGTCTCGACCCGGGCACCAACCCCGACAACCACTACAACCTCGGCAACGCCTATGCAATGACGCAGAATTTCGAGGCGGCGATCAGCGCCTACGACATCGCCATCGCGCTGGACCCGGAGCATGCCGACGCCATTCACAACCGTGAAATCGTTGCTGCCCTGCTTGAGCAGCAGCAGAACGAACAGAACGAGGAATCCAGTGATGACATGACCTCGCCGCAGGATCAGAGCGAGGAACAGCAGGAAGAGCAGCAGGAAGGCGAGCAGACCGAACAGGAACAGGATCAGCAGCAACAGGACGAGCAACAGGAAGGCGAGGAGCAGGAAGAGCAGGAACAGACGGAACAGCAGCAGAATTCGGACGAAGAGCAGCAGGAAGAGCAGGAACCGGGAGAACAGCCGAATCAAAGCAATGCCGAGACGGAAAGCCAGGAGTCACTTGAGCAGTGGCTGCGCCGCATCGACGACGATCCGGGCGAACTGATGCAGCGCAAGTTCCAGTTCGAATACCGTCGCCGGCAGCTGGATAACCGCTCATCAACACAGACGGACGGGCAAATATGGTAACGCTGCGCGCTGGCCTTCTGGCCGCCCTTTTCTGCATGTTCTCGACGCTGGTGCAGGCACAGCCGGTGACGGCCACACTTGATCGAACCGAGATCGTGCGCGGAGAAACCGTCATCCTGACCATCCGGGTGGAAGGCCAGTCGGGCGGTGTCGACATGGACCTTAGCCCTCTGGAGGCCGGTTTCCAGGTGATATCCACCCGGACTTCCAGCCAGATCAGCAGCGTCAACAACAGCATGAATGCCAGGATCGATTATCACCTGACGCTGTTTCCGCTGAACGAAGGCACTGTCACCATCCCGCCACTGGTCGTCGCCGGCGAGAGCACGCCCGCGCTGACGATACAGGTGGAACCACGCTCGGCCACCGGCCTTGCCGGGCAAGAGCTGTTCATGGAAGCTGTGGTCAGCAAGGAACGCGTCTACGTGCAGGAGCAGCTGCTCTTTTCCATTCGCCTGTATTACACCATCAGCGGCATTCGCAACCCGATCTTCACGGAACTCGAACTCCCCGACGCCGTCGTGCAGACCATCGGCACGCCCAATCAGTACGAAACTCTCGTCGATGGCATGCGTTACGGTGTCTACGAAAAGCAGTACGCCATCTTCCCGCAGCGCAGCGGGACGCTCGAGATTCCCGACATCATGTTCCGGGGAGAAGTCACAGACAGCTCCAGCAATTATGTATTCCGCAATCTGAATACCCGAACCGTCACTTCCTATGCGGAGGGTCACACCATCAATGTGTCCGAGAAGCCCGCCAGCTATCCCGCCAATGCACTCTGGCTGCCGGCATCGGAACTTACGGTACGCGAACGCTGGGACAACGACTTCACCAATGTGCGGGTAGGCGACTCCGTCTACCGCGTCATCGAGATCGAGGCACAGGGTCTGGACGGCGCCGCTCTGCCCCCGCTGGAAGCGCCCCAGCTTGCTGGCGTCAATACCTACCCCGAGCCGGCTTCCATTGGCCGCACCTTCGTGGACGGCAGCATCGTGGGCAAGCGCACGGAATCCACCTCGTTCCTGATGACTGCACCGGGCACCGTGCGCATGCCGGGCATCAGCATTCCCTGGTATGACATCGATACCAGCGAGGTCAAGTACGCCACCCTGGCTGACAGTGCAATCAGTGTCGGAGCGGCGCGCTCGGGCAGCACGACCGAGGCGCTGCTCTTGTCCAATGCCGACATGGAGGAGCCGACACGCGAAACCTTTGCCGCCTCGGCAGCCGCACAACAGGCCGAGGAGCAGGCGCTGGTCAGCTCGCCTACCACACCGCTGTGGATACTGAGCCTGGCAGCGGCCCTGACGGCCCTGATCCTGGCGCTGAGCTACGTGCGCTTCAAGCCGCGCAAGGCGCGCCCGGCACCGGTCAAGGTCTATCCCGTGGCGGCACCGATGTATCGCCAGCGCATTGCGCCCGAAGCCGAGAACAAGGCCTTCAAGGAGTTCGTCACCAGCTGTGCCGGCAACAACCTCCCTGCCCTGCGCCTCGCCCTGATCGGTTGGGGTCGTCAGTACTTCGCCGATACCGAACTGCACACACTCGATGCCGTGGCGCTGCGTACAGGCAATAGGGAAATTCGCGAAATTTGCCTGCGTCTGCAGCAGGCACTTTACGGACAGGGAGGAACGGCTCTTTCTCTCGACACCGACATCCAGCGCCTGCAGCAGCTGATCACGGAACTGCGCACTGCCCATCGCCAGCAACAGACGCGCAACAGCAAGGATCAGGACTACATCATCCCGCCGCTCTACAAAGCCTGAAACCATGGCACGCAATTCTTCGCTGGTCTATTCCACCGACGCGGGGCGTCACTGCCCCGACTGCGGCCGCCCTGCGGCAGCCTGCGAATGCAAGCGCCATGCCCTGGCAGCGCGCCCGGTGGGTGATGGCATCGTGCGGCTGCGTCGGGAAACCAAGGGGCGTGGCGGCAAGGGTGTAACACTCATCGACGGCCTGCCACTGCAGGATGATGCCTTGCTGACACTGGCGAGGCAATTGAAGGCCAGATGCGGCACCGGTGGGACAGTGAAGGAGGGCGTGATCGAGATCCAGGGCGATCACCGCGCCCTGCTGCAGGGCCTTCTGGAGGCGCAGGGCTACAAGGTCAAACTGGCCGGTGGCTGAGGCCACGCCTCACCTTACGACCCCCAGAGTGACGAGCAGCCGGCGCCATGGCGAAAGCAGGCGCCGACGCAGCTGCCAACTCCCCTCCTCCAAGGCTCTCAACTGTCCGAGTCTGCTTGAATCTGCTGCGGCTGCGGCCGAAGTCTGCAGATATGCCAGTGCCTCGAATTGGGTCGTGACCTGCTGCAGCTGCTCGGCGTACTCCGGGCGCAGGGCGGCCACCCGCCGACAGTAAGCACCTGGCCCCTCTCCACGTTTGCGCGGCAGGCCGCATACAGCCAGCTCTCGCAACAGGGCGAGATAGATGCGGGACGCGGGATCATGCTGGCGGTATTGGCCTTTTCGCAGCAGCAACCAGCCCCCCAGGATGAAGAACAGCACGATGACGCTGCCCAGTGTCAACAGCAGACCCTGCCGGGCGTTCTCACCGAACCAGCTGCCGAGCAGCTGGTTCTGCATGTCCTCGTCGTAGCTGACCACCCAGCGGTTCCAGGCATAGTCCATGGCGTCCAGCCGCAACCGCAGCGTGTTCAGCCATTGTGTGTCGCGAAAGCGCATCATGGAGAACCCGGCATCCTCCAGAAACCCCGGCTGATCCGCAAAGATGGACTCCACCCCCAGGGTGATGCGCTCCGGCGCCACCGCGGCCGTGGGATCGAAGCGCACCCAGCCCTCTCCTTCGAACCAGGCTTCGGCCCAGGCGTGAGCGTTGTACTGATACACCAGGGTGTAGTCCTCGTAGGGGTTGTATTCACCGCCCTGATAGCCCACCACCACGCGGGCAGGTATGCCGACCTCCCGCATCATGTAGACAAAGCTGCCGGCATAGTGGCCGCAGAAGCCTTCCTGTGTCGTGAACATGAACTCATCGATGCTCTCATCGCCCAGCGCCGGCGGGGTCAGCGTGTAGTAGAACGGTTCCTCGCGGAACAGGCGCAGCACCGCTGTGGCGTAGTCCATGTCGCTGGCAGCTTCACTGCGCATCTGCGCCGCCAGGGCAGCGGTGCGCGGATTCAGATCGCCCTCGGGCAATTGCAGGGCACGGGCGCGCAGGGGCGCCGACAAGTCCAGATCGCTCTGATGCTGCAGATGGGAGCGGACCTGATAGCGATAGCGCTGGGTGATGGGCTTCTCCGTGATCAGCGCATAGTTGCGATCCTGCACGATGCCATCGCTGCGAGTCTCGGCCAGTTGCAGGGCGTAGACCCAACTCTGCTGGGTGGGCTCGAGGATCACGTCGTAGGCAACCGGTTCACCGATCGGCACCCCGCGAAAAGTGCTCGGGAAACGCTGAATCATCTGGTAGGTCTGCAGCGTCGAACCGGCACGACGCCAGGTCCGGCCATCGAAGAAGTCCAGCACGAGACCGCGCCAGTAGAGATCCTCGTGAGCCGGGGCATCCCCGCTGAAACTCACGCGAAAAGCCAGCGCGCTGGAACGCCCGAGATTCGTGATGTCACCGGGCGTCATTTCGTCCGACACGCCCATGTTGGTGGACGAGGATACGGGCAGTGGCATGGACCACAGCGGCGAGATGCGCGGCACCAGGACGAAGAGCGCAATGGTCAGCGGGATGCTCTGCAGCACCAGTGTGACGGCCAGACGCCCATTGTCGCGAATGGTGTTGCGGGCATTGTCCCGGTACAGCGACAACATGGTGGCGGTGATGAGGATGAAACACAAAATGGCATGCAAGGTGGCCAGAATGGTCTGGGTATAGATGAAGCTCAGCATGGCCAGCACATAGCTGAGCGCGATCACGATCTGGATGTCGCGTCGATCACGCATCTCCAGCAGCTTGAAGACCACCCCGAGAATCAGCAGGCACACGGCGGTGTCGAGCCCGATGCCGAGGGAGCGGTACTGCATCACGGTGAGCGGCAAGGCGATGATCACGATCAGCATTTTCAGCCAACGCTGCGGAAACCCCAGGCGGCCGGCAAAAATGAGCAGGCGCCAGCCCATGCAGGCCAGCAGCAGGATGCTTACCCATATCGGCAAACGCGTCGCGTGGGGCAGAATCAGGAGCAGCAGTGCGGCCAGCAGCCAGAGGATGGAAATACGTGGAATCTGTTCACGGGCATCGCTCATGACGACACTCCTTTGTGCCCGTTCCACAGCGCCAGTGCCGTCAATGCGCGCAGGCGATGTTCGGCACCGCGCCCCATGTCGATCTCGACACCGGGCAGGCGCAGACCATAGTCGACACCGCTCCGTTCCAGTTCCAGAACCCAATGGCAGAGTCGCGACAGACGCTCCTCCGGCTCCAGTCCTGGCAACATTGCCCAGTCCAGCATCAGCCGATCGTCAGCCTGGTCCACAAACTGCTTGACCTGCAGCCCCTGTCCGCGAGCAAAGGACTTCCAGGCCACCTGTTTGAGGGAATCGCCCGGCTGATAGCTGCGCAGGCCCTGGAAATCTTCCGTACCTGCAACACTGGCCTCGGACTGGCCGGAAGCAGTGGCATTGGCTCGACCACTCAGTGGGCCGGGCACCGGCGCAGGGAACACGATGCACTGCATGCTCAGATCGACGATGGACCAGGCGCGCCAGAGCCCGAGGGGAAAGCGCGTCTGCACCCGCAGTCTGGGCGCCTTGAGCAAGCCGCGTTGCGGGGCCGGCAGATACAGCGGCACACGGACCTCGACATCATCCAGCAGATTGGCCAGTGAGACGCGCTGCCCGGGGAATCCCAGCTCCAGCATCTCGTGGGCCCGTTTGCCCTCACGCTGCAGCAGCACCATGAAAGCGGCCTCCTGGCCGGCAAAGACGGGCTCAGCGGGCAGCCGACGCAGGCTCAATTGCTGCAGATTGCGAAAGGTGTAAAGGATGGAGAGTAGAAACACGCTGATCATCAGAAAGGCCAGCCCGAAGGCCATGCTGAGGATGTAGTTGATGGCAGTGATGAAGATCAGGGTGGACGCGGCAAGGAAGAGCAGGCCGGGTCCGGTGGGCAGGATGAAGATATTGCGACGATCGAGCCGGATCTGGGTGACGGCTGGCAGCCGGGCCGCGAGCCAGCGCTGCATTCTCTGCGAAAACCAGTGATTCACGGCAGCAACGGGCGTCATGGAGGCCTCAGAATACATCCACCTCAGTCAACAGACGATGCGCCAATGCCGTGCCATGGCGAGCGTCGCCATCCGCGGTGGCGCGCAGGCGATGCTCCACCACGGCGGGCAGGACAGCCTGCACATCTTCGGGCACGGCATGCTGGCGCCCGGCCATCCAGGCCCAGGTGCGCGCAGCACGCACGATGGCGATGCTGCCGCGGGGCGACAGCCCGAAATGAAAACCTGCACTCGTTCGCGTATGCGCCACCAGGCGCTGCACGTAGTCCAGCAACAGCGGACTCAGGGCAACGGCACCGGCAGCCGCGCGCATGGCACACAGATCAGCGACCTCGAGCAACTGCGGCAGACTGGCCCCACGGTCGTCGTCGCCGCTGCGCTCCAGCAGGATGCGCTCGGCCCGCGGGTCCGGATAACCAATGCCGATACGCATCAGGAAACGGTCCAGCTGGGATTCGGGCAGCGGAAAGGTCCCGGCCAGACTGACCGGGTTCTGGGTGGCAATCACGAAAAAGGGAGACGGCAGTGCGCGTGTCTGGCCTTCCACGGACACCTGCCCCTCCTCCATGGCCTCCAGCAGCGCGCTCTGGGTCTTGGGTGTGCTGCGATTGATCTCGTCGGCCAGCACGAGCTGGCGGAAGATGGGGCCGGGATGAAAGCTGAAGCTGCCGCTGGCCTGATCGAAGACTGACACGCCCAGGATATCGGCCGGCAGCAGGTCACTGGTGAACTGAATGCGATTGAAGTCGAGCCCGAACACGCGGGCCAGAGCGTGGGCCAGCGTGGTCTTGCCCATTCCGGGCAGGTCCTCGATGAGCAGATGCCCCCCCGAAACAAGACAGCACAGGGCCAGCCGGATCTGCGTTTCCTTGCCCAGCAGCACCTTGCCGATCTCCTCGACCGCCGCTCCGATTCTGTCCTGCATGTTGTCCCCTGTCCTGCTGTTGCTGTTGATCTGGCGGCTCAGGCGATCGCTGCTGTCAGTCTCCCGACTTGCCGGCCTTGGCGAGATCGTTGCGCGTGTCTTCCAGCCGTTTGAGGTAGCGGGCATCGACATCGCCTGTGATGTACTTGCCATCGAACACCGAGCACTCGAAACGTCTGATGGCGGGATTGCCCTCGGACGAAGCGGCGATCAGGTCTTCGAGGTCCTGGAAGATCAGCCAGTCGGCACCGATCAACTCCTGCACCTCTTCATCGGTCCGGCCATGGGCAATCAGCTCGCTGGCCGCCGGCATGTCGATGCCGTAGACATTGGGATAGCGCACGGCCGGTGCGGCCGAGGCGAAATACACCTTGCGCGCGCCAGCATCTCGGGCCATCTGGATGATCTGCCGACAAGTGGTGCCCCGGACGATGGAGTCGTCCACCAGCAGGACCGTCTTGCCCCGGAATTCCAGTTCAATGGCATTGAGCTTCTGGCGCACGGACTTCTTGCGCTGACTCTGCCCCGGCATGATGAAGGTGCGACCGATGTAGCGATTCTTGACGAAGCCCTCGCGGTACTTCACGCCCAGATGATTGGCCAGTTCCAGCGCCGAGGTGCGGCTGGTGTCGGGAATGGGGATCACGACGTCGATGTCGTGATCCGGGCGCAGACGCTTGACCTTTTCGGCCAGCTTCTCGCCCATGCGCAGGCGGGCCTTGTAGACGGAGATGCCATCCATCAAGGAATCGGGGCGCGCGAAATAGACATGTTCGAAAATGCAGGGCGTGTATTCCGCTGGCCCGGCACAGACACGCGTGTGCAGATTGCCCAGAATGTCCACGTAGACGGCCTCGCCAGGGGCCACATCCCGCACGAGCGTGAAGCCCTGGGAGTCCAGCGCCACGCTCTCGGAGGCCAGCATGTACTCGGTGAAGCCGTCGCGTTCGCGCTTGCCGAACACCAGTGGCCGGATGCCGTTGCGATCACGGAAGCCGACAATCCCGTAGCCTCCCAGCATGACCAGCGCGGCATAACCTCCGCGACAACGACGGTGCACGCCACGCACCGCGGTGAAGACATCCTCGGGGCTCGGCACCATCTTGGCCAGCAACTGCAGTTCATGGGCGAAGACGTTGAGCAGCACTTCCGAGTCGGAGTCGGTATTGATGTGACGCAGGTCTTCCTTGAACAGATCGCGGCTGAGCTCGGCCGCATTGGTGAGATTGCCGTTGTGTGCGAGGCTCAGGCCATAAGGCGAATTCACATAGAAGGGTTGCGCGAGTGCGGGGCTGGAGCTGCCCGCCGTCGGATAGCGCACGTGGCCGATACCCATATTGCCGGCCAGCCGCTCCATGTGGCGGGTCCGGAACACGTCCTTGACCAGACCGTTGTCCTTGCGCAGGTTCAACTTGCCGTTGTCACTCGTGGCGATGCCCGCCGCGTCCTGCCCGCGATGCTGCAGAACCGTCAACGTATCGTAAAGGCAAACCGCCACATCGGACTTGCCAACCACTCCCACCAGACCACACATAACAACTACTCCGAAAGTTCCTGCCTGCCCGTCACGCTCAGCTCCTCAAAGGGATGCCTGCGTGGCCGGGACCATGTCCGTCACGAACATTCGTGACCTTTCAATCCATTCCTGCGCGTGCGGAATCACTGCGGATTCCTGCCACCACGGGTCATCGGCGAAGAAGCTGCCGCCGAAATACACGAACACCATCACGATCACTGCCCCCCGCGCCACGCCGAACAACGCCCCCAGCAAACGGTCGGTCAGCTTGAGGCCGGAGATGTCGATCAGCTTCGCCACCAGATTGTTGATCAAGGCGCCGACCAGCAGCGTGCCGATGAACAGGATTGCGAAAGCGAAAACCTGCTGCATGGCCGGGCTGTCCACCCAGCCACCAAGTACCGGTGCCAGCGGCTCGCTGTAAAGTCGCGAGATCAAGAGCGCCGCAATCCAGGCCAGCAAGGAGAGCACTTCCCGCACGAAGCCACGCCACAGGCCGAAGATGCTCGACACCACGGTCACCACCAGAAAGCCCGCGTCCAGCCAGTGCAACTGCATCTTGATTCCCTTGCTGATTCGGGTCTATGCGTCAGAGCGCCTCGATCTCATAGCGCACGACGATGCCCGAGAGTTGAAATTCATCCTGCAATTGTCGCTGCAGTTGCAGCATGGCGGCGCGGTCTGCGCCCGGGCCGACAAACACTGCCATCAACGGCCCCTGCGACGACGAGATCTGACGGGTATAGGCACGGTGGCCGCGCGCCATCAGCCGCTCGACCAGGGCCTGCGCGTTCGCTGCGCTGGAAAAGGACGCCAGTCTGACGCTCCAGCCTTCGGGCAGCCCGTCGTTGTCAAGCACGGGCGGCGGCACCACGGGGAGCACCACAGTGGCAACAGCATCCGCCGCGGGTTCGGGCACCGGCTCAGCAATGCTCGTATCGAACTCTTCCACGGCGGCGGGCAGTGAAGATGTCGGCTCGAGCGCCGGCGAACTGACGATATCCACCGGGGCGGCATCCGGCTGGAAGCTCAGCTGATCCGAATCTGCAGCGATTTCGGGCCGCACGGCCTCGATGCGGGGAACTTCGGGAAATGGCTGGGGCGTGGGGATGCGGCTTTCCAGCGGGAGTTCGTAACTGCCCTGTCCGTCGAAAAGTATCGGCAGGATGACCACGGCCGCTATCAGCAACACGATGACACCGACAACTCTTTGCTTTCTGCTCTGGTCCAAACCAGTTGTGCCCCTTGGGTTTGTCCGCCGGCTGCTCAGCGCGTGCCGATGGTCGGTGTTGGGTTGCTGAGCGCTGCCCGCATGTGCCTGACCGCATCGGCCACCGTGACGAAGGACCCCGTCACCAGCACCAGATCAGACTCGCCCGCACATTGGATTGCGTGTTCACAGGCTGCAGCAACGGTGGCATGTGGGCCAAGCACTTGTGCGCCTTGCTCCTGCAACAGGTCGTACAACGCTTGTGCACTCATTCCGCGGGTTTCAGCGAATGCGGCAATATACCAAAAGTCCACCGCGGATTCTAAGGCCTTGTAGAAGCCGAGCTGGTCCTTGTCAGCCATCATCGCCAGGACCACATGTATGCGGGAAGCAGGCCCGGCGCCCTGGCTGAAGCGCTGCAGTTTCTCCTTCAACAGTCCGGCAGCATGCGGATTGTGGGCCACATCGACACGTATCTCCGGCCACTGACGCGAGTGCTGGACGCGCTCGAAACGCCCCTGCAGGATCAAGCCGTCGAGCGCGCTGCGAACGATGTCTCGAGACGGCGGTGAGGGCAGGAATTGCAGGGCCTGCAATACCGTCGCTGCATTGAGCAGGTCGAGCGCCGGCACAGGCAGCTCAGGCCAGCGCAGCGGCGTGCCGGACGCATCCTGCCCCCACCACTGCCAGCCAGCGTCACTGCGTTCGAAACCGTAGTGCGCGCCTTGCAGCAGAAGCGGCGCACCGAGACGCTGTGCTTCTTCCAGAATCGTGACGGGCGTGTCCAGATCGCCGCACAGCGCCTGCACACCCGCGCGCAATATCCCGGCCTTCTCACGTCCGATTGCCTCGCGGGTGTCACCCAGCCACTCCATGTGATCCAGACCGATACTGGTGATGATGGCCAGATCAGGGTCGACCAGATTGATGGCATCCAGTCGTCCGCCCAGGCCGATCTCCAGGACCGCCACATCGACGCGCTCCTGCGCAATCAGCCAGAGGCCGGCCAGCGTGCTGTACTCGAAATAGGTCAGGGAGATATCGCCGCGCGCCGCTTCGATTCGCGCGAAGGCCGCACACAGTTGCGTGTCGCTGGCCGGCTCGCCGTGCAGCCCCACACGTTCGTTGTAGACATGCAGATGAGGTGACGTGCAGGTACCGACCCGCCGGCCGCTGGCACGCAGGATGGCGTCCAGCATGGCGACCGTCGATCCCTTGCCATTGGTGCCAGCCACGGTGATCACAAACGGCGCCGGCGTGCAGACACCAAGACGCCGTGCCACCTCGCGCACTCGCTGCAAGCCCAGGTCAATCTCGCGGGGGTGCAAGGCCTGAATTCTATCGAGCCACTCGTGCAGTGTCAGACTCACGGTTCAGAGTACCCGCAGGGTCAGGCGGTGAAAATCGGACATCCGGCTACAGATGCAGCAGCTTTGCCACCAAGGAAGAAATGCGATCTCGCATCTCCTTGCGATGCACGATCATGTCGATGGCACCATGCTCCAGCAGGAATTCGCTGCGCTGGAAGCCCTCGGGCAACTTCACTCGCACGGTCTGGCGAATCACGTCCGGACCGGTGAAGCCGACCAGCGCATTGGGCTCTGCGACATTGATGTCACCCAGCATCGCGAGACTGGCAGAAACCCCGCCGTACACCGGGTCCACCAGGACGGAGATGAACGGCAGACCATTCTCGCGCAGGCGCGCCAGAGCTGCCGACGTCTTGGCCATCTGCATCAAGGAGATCAGGGCTTCCTGCATGCGCGCTCCGCCGCTGGTGGAGAAACACACAAGCGGCAGGCGCTTGTCGATGCACGTGTTCACGGCCTGAGTGAATTTCTCGCCGACCACTGCGCCCATGGAGCCGCCGATGAAGGCGAACTCGAAGGCGGCAACCACCATCTCGACGCCGTTGACGGTGCCCTGCACCACGATCAGGGCATCCTTCTCTCCGGTCGCCTTCTGGGCGGCGGCGAGTCGATCCTTGTATTTCTTCAGATCGCGGAACTTGAGGATGTCGACCGGTTCCATGTCCGCATTCAGTTCGACCTGGCCGGCCGGATCCAGGAACAGTTCAAGCCGGCGACGCGCCGTGATGCGCAGATGATGATCGCACTTCGGGCAGACCTCCAGATTGCGCTCCAGATCCGGGCGGTAGAGGACGGCCTCGCAGCGCGGACACTTCTTCCACAGACCTTCGGGCACACTGGCGCGCTGCTTGCCGGGCGTCCCGTCAGTCGCGCCAGTGCTGCGGATGGAAGGAAGAATTTTGTTGATCCAACTCATGACAGACTTCCGTGATTCACAATTTAAATATTCAAATCAATTGGATATGACAATTACTTGATGTTGTCTATGGCGCTGCGGATCGACGCGATGACCGCCACGGTGGCCGTCAGATCATCCGGAGTCGCGACGCCGCCCTTGTGCAGGCGCGAGATGGCGTCCACCAGGGCGCTGCCCACTATAACACCGTCGCTGATGCTCGCCATGTCGACAGCGGAGGGCGCGTCCTTGATGCCGAAGCCCACCACGACCGGCAGGTCGGTCATGGTGCGCAGGTGTGCGATCTTGCTCTTGATATCACCCTTGTCAGTGATGGCCGCACCGGTGACGCCCTTTAGTGAGACATAGTAGAGGTAGCCCGTGGAGTTGGCACAGATCGGGGCAAGGCGCGCTTCGGTCGTGGTCGGCGCCACCAGGAATACCGTGTCCAGCCCGCGTGGTCGCACCGCTTCGAACAGTTCCGCACATTCGTATGCCGGCATGTCCACGATCAGCACACCATCCACCCCCACCGCCTGTGCGGCACTGGCAAAGGCTTCGTAGCCCATGATCTCGATGGGATTCAGATAGCCCATGAGCACGATCGGGGTCTTGGCGTCGTGCGCACGGAACTGGCGCACGATATCCATCACATCATGCAGCGTGGTGCCGCCGCGCAAGGCCCGCTCGGCACCCTGCTGGATCACGGTGCCGTCGGAAGACGGATCGCTGAAGGGAATGCCCAGCTCGATGATGTCCGCCCCTGCGGCCACCAGCGCATGCATCAGGCCCAGCGTGGTGCCCTTGTCAGGGTCACCTGCGACCAGGTAGGGAATGAGAACCTTGCGTTGCGCCGCCCGCAGGGCGGCCATGGTCTGACTGATACGGCTCATGAAAGTGACTCGCAGACTTGAGATCAGATATGGATGCCATCGATGCCGGCAACCGTGTGGATATCCTTGTCGCCGCGCCCGGACAGATTGATCACCACAATTCTGTCTTTCGGCAACTGTGACGCCAGCGTGCAGCCGTAGGCAATGGCATGGCTGGATTCAAGCGCCGGAATGATGCCTTCCATGCGCGACAGGTAACGGAAGGCTTCCAGCGCCTCGGTATCCGTGGCCGCGACATAATTCACCCGACCCACGTCCTTGAGCCAGGCGTGCTCGGGCCCGACACCCGGGTAATCCAGGCCGGCGGAAACGGAATGCGTTTCCATGATCTGGCCGGCAGCGTCGGTCATCAGGTAGGTACGATTGCCATGCAGAACGCCGGGACGGCCGGCACTGAGTGGGGCCGCGTGCCTGCCGGTCTCCAAGCCGTCACCGCCGGCTTCCACGCCATACATGCTGACATCGGCATCGTGCAGGAACGGATGGAAAAGACCGATGGCATTGGAGCCGCCGCCGACACAGGCCACCAGCGCATCGGGCAGACGGCCGAACTGCTCCATCGACTGCTGTCGTGCCTCGCGCCCGATCACGGACTGGAAGTCCCGCACCATGCGCGGATAGGGGTGCGGCCCTGCCGCCGTGCCGATGATGTAATAGGTGTTGTCGACATTGGTAGCCCAGTCCCGCAACGCTTCGTTCAAGGCGTCCTTGAGCGTGCGCGAGCCGGACTCCACGGCAATCACGCGGGCCCCCATGAGCTTCATGCGGTACACGTTGGCCGACTGCCGCTTGATGTCCTCGGCGCCCATGTAGACGTCGCACTGCAGCCCGAGACGGGCGGCGATGGTCGCACTGGCCACACCGTGCTGACCGGCACCGGTCTCGGCGATGATCCGCGGCTTGCCCATGAACTTCGCAAGCAGTGCCTGACCGATGGTGTTGTTGATCTTGTGCGCACCGGTATGGTTGAGGTCTTCACGCTTGAGCACGATCTTCGCGCCGCCGAAATGAGCGGTCAGTCTCTCAGCCACATACAGCGGAGATGGGCGACCGACATAGTATTTCAGGTCACGATCGAACTCGGCCCAGAATTCCGGCTTGCCCGCCATGGTGTTGTACACCTGGTCCAGTTCCTCGACGGCCGCAATCAGGGTCTCCCCCACGAAGATGCCGCCATAGCGGCCGAAGTGGCCGTGAGCGTCGGGACCGCTGAAGGGGTCTGCGGCGGTGGCGCCGACAGCTTGCTCAGTCTTAACAGTTGACACGATTTACCTCGTCTATGAACTCACGCATTCTTTCGGCGCACTTGCGTCCCGGAGCGGATTCGACACCACTGCTGACATCCACTGCGTAGGGTTTGACCTGCCGTATTGCTCCGGCCACGTTGGATGGGTCCAGCCCGCCGGCGAGCACGATCTTGGACGCCGATTCTGCCACGCAGCGCTGGGCGATTGTCCAGTCGAAAGCCGTGCCGGTTCCGCCCGCCATGTGCTTGTCGTAACTATCGAGAAGAATGGCGGAACTATTTGAAAATCTTTGTATTTCGTTCTTCAGATCAAGGTCGGGACGGACGCGGATCGCCTTCATGAAGGGCAGGCCGAAAGAGGCACAGAACGCGGGCGATTCATCGCCATGAAACTGCAGACAATCCAGGTGCACGTGCTTGAGCACCAGTTCGACCTCGGCTTCGGTGGGATTGACGAACAGCCCCACCACATTCACGAAGGCGGGAAGCGCCCTGCGGATGGAGCCTGCACGCGGCGCGTCCAAGGCTCGCGAGCTGCGTGGGTAGAACACCAGACCGATGGCATCGGCCCCGAGCTCTGCAGCCTGCAGAGCATCCTCAACACTGGTCAATCCACAAATCTTGATGCGAGTTCGCTGCACACTACCGCCTGGTTCTGGAAAAGGCTGCGATTCTAGCAAAGAACCCTGCGGGAGCCTACGCGAAGGGCTGCAAAAAAGCCGGTCCGACCGCGACCTCCGGAAGTCCGAACTCCATGGGATAACGCACGGAAACGAGATACAGACCACAAGGGCTTGCGGTTTTTGCAGCAACAGTGCGATCCCGGGCCTGCAGAACCCTCGCTGCCCACTGCGGCTGCTGTCGCCCGGCACCGATCTCCATCAATGTCCCGGCGATGTTGCGCACCATGTGTTGAAGAAAGGCATTGGCTTCGATGTCGATGACGATGAAGCGGTGATGTCGCACCACTCTTAGGTTCATCACATTGCGAAACGGTGTGCGAGACTGGCATCCGGCTGCGCGAAAGGAAGTGAAGTCCTGCTCGCCCAGCAGGTACTGCCCTGCGCGCTGCATGGCATCGATATCCAGGCTTTCCCGCGTATGCGTGAGATGGCGGGCGAGGACTGCCGGCTCCACCGGGTTGTCGTAGATCACATAGAGATAGCGGCGAGACAGCGCGGAGAAACGCGCATGGAAATCGACAGACACCGTCTTTGCCCAGACGATGCGCAAGCTTGGTGGCAGCAGGCTGTTCCCCCCGCGTCGCCATGCCTTCTCACCTCGATCCACCGCACAATCGAAATGCACCACCTGACCCGTACCGTGAACGCCGGTATCCGTCCGCCCGGCACAGGTCAGCTTCACTGGGTGACTGGCGATCTGGGTCAGGGCGGCTTCAAGCCGCGCCTGCACCGTCGGCAGAACAGGACTGCCCTGCTGCTGCCAGCCGTGAAATGCGGCGCCGTCATATTCGACGCCGAGGGCTATTCGATGGGGAAATGGTGTGTCGAGACTCAAAGCTTGCTCAGGAGTGTCCGGGCATCCTTGACCTGATCCTCGTTGCCTTCGCGCAGGACCTCTTCAAGAATTTCACGCGCGCCATCACTGTCTCCCATCTCGAAATAGGCACGAGCCAGATCCAGCTTGGTCGCCGCTTCATCAGCATCGGAAAGATATTCGAAAACATCGTCATCGTCTTCGACATCGACTTTTTCGACTGCGGGCTTGTCCAGCGAATCCAGCAAGGACTCGTCGACGAATTGCAGATCGTCGAAGTCATCAGTCCCGGCGGCAGCCTGAGTCGCGGCAACGGGCTCGGCTTCAGGGGCTGGCGTGGCTTCGTCGTCGACCGCCAGATCAAACACCGCTGCATCGAAGTCGAGATCCTCTTCGTCTTCGGGTTCGGCCTCGACAAGCCCTGACGCTGAGGGCTCTTCTTCGTCCAGGATGGCGAAATCGAAGTCGACTTCATGCACCTCAGCCTCTTCAAGAGCTGCCTCAGCAGACACTTCCGGCGCTGGCTGATCGACAGTCGCTTCATCATCATCAATGGCCAGGTCGAAATCGAAGTCCAGGAGGTTGTCGTCGTCCTGAACAGTGGTCTCCGCCGTGTCGCGGGACAGCTCGGAGGCCTCTTCGGTACCGATCACGCTGTCGAACTCCACCATTTCCGGAGCCTCTTCAACGGCCAGATCGTAAGTCTCGTCCTCGGACACAGGCTCGCCATCAGGCGCAACGGAGGTTTCTGCCTGAACATCCTCACCCGGCACATCAAAATCGAAATCCAGGTCATCCAGGGCAAATTCATCGGAGTCCGCGCCGGGCGTGACGACCGGCGCCGCATCGCTGAATTCATCGACCACAGAGGCATCATCGACGCTGAAGCCTGCCAGCACTCTTGCGTCATCCACCTCGGCGCTGGCTTCCATGTCCAGGGCTAGTTCAAGATCATCCACGGCGGCCTCATCGGCAGCAGCCTGCTCCCCATCCGCCAGCATGTCGTCGACGGACACTTCGCGCAGCCGCGCACGCAGCTCGGCGATCTGAGGCGCCAATGCATCCCCGGTCATGTCTCGCAGTTCGGTTTCCTGCAGCTTGAAGCCGACGGGATCCTGAGCGCCGACGAAAGCCTCGAGCAATTTCAGGCGCAATTCTGTGCGCGCGGGCTGGACCACGATGCTGTCCTGGAGCAGAGCAATCGCTTCCGGGTAACGTGACTCGGCCAGGAGCGCGGACACTTCCTCGAGCAGGATATCCCCACCCGCCTCCGGCGCCTCGGGCTCGATTCCCGACGACGGCTCCACGTCGGCAGAGTCTGCTGACGCCTGCGAATCTGCCATCGCGACCTCGGCGCCCGCCTCTTTCAATTCATCATCGGCAGAGGCAGCCAGATCGAAAATCTCGTCATAGGCTCCGGCACGGGCTTCCTGAGCATCCGCCTCGCTCGCAGCATTCGTGCTGCGCTCGAGAGCCTCGGGCGCCGCCATCACAGGCAGATCCTCGGAAATTCGCGGCTCCGCAGGCAGACCATCCATCCCGGCCAGTGCGGCGGCCTGTTCGGCAGCACGATTGCGCTTGATCAGCATGAAGACGAGCAGGGAAATGATGAGAGCGGTCACGGCCAGCAGGGCAGCGGTATTGGCGATCAGCGATGCCAGCAGCGTCTCGAGGAAGCTGCGCTCAGGCGCCATGGTGATGACCGTTGGCGGCTCTGCGGCAACAGGCTCCTCGACTGGCGCATTCGCGAGGGATTCCTGCAGCTGGGCCAGCTCAAGATCGCGCAGCCGGATGATTTCCTGCGCCGAGGCGATCTGTTCCTCGAGAAGACCAAGCCGCTCGGTGAGCTCCGCATTCAGCAGCGCGGCGCGATCGGCTTCTTCGCGCTGCACTGCCAGCACATCCTCCAGACTGGCTATACGGGCATCCAGCTCGGCGCTCTGGCCACTCACCGTCTGTGTGCCGGGCTCCGCGTTGTCGACGCTGACGACACTGAGCTCACCGCGCGGTGCGGCATCGGGAGTGGCAGGTGCTGAAGGGGGTGGCGTGAGCGGCTGGGAACTCAGAGGCACATTGCGACGGTTCTCGAAGAGCTGATTCTGACGGGCAACCTCGCCAATGGCTTCCCGCGCACTCAGAGCGCGGATCTGCTCGATGTCAGGCAGGCGCAGGACCTGGCCACGACGGATCATGTTGATGTTGTCGCCGATGAAGGCGTCAGTATTCAGGCGCTGAATGGCCAGCATGGTCTGCTGCACGGACACGGAGCTGTCAGGCCGTACGCGCAGGGCAATGTCCCAGAGCGTGTCATTGGCATCGGTGGTCAGTGTTTCGGCATCTGCGGGAGCCGCCAGCGGCCCTGGCGTTGCTGCCGGCGCAGACGGCGTCTGCGGGGCCGGCGCGGCGGCTGCGTTCACCGGAGCCGCGGCCGCCGCCCCTGTATCTGCATCAAGCTGTGCCAGCAAGTCAGCTGGCGGCGCCTCGACAGGTGCCGAACTCGCCGGCGCAGGCTCGGCAGGAGCAGCAAGCCGCATGGCAGAAGCCTGGGAATCACTCGAAGAAGAAACTTCAACTGATTGAATTTCAATGGATTGATTAGATGAAATCTGTTGTGAAGGCTGCTGGATCACGGGTGCAGGCGCATCCTGCGCGAACGCAGGCAAGTCCAGCAACACGGTGTATTCACTGAGCAGACGACCTGACGGCCAGCGCGTTTCCAGCACGAAACTCAAGTACGGCTCACGCACGACATCCCGGCTGCTGATCTGCACCACGGCCTCGGCCCCGGCGGGACGCACGTCGAAACGGATATTGTCGAGAAACGCTTCGCGATCGATGGAGAAACGAGCGAAATCGCTGTCCGACGCCAACTGCACACTGATCTGCTCGGCGCGGACTCCGCCGAGCTGGACAACCGGAATGTTCGCCCGCAGGGGTTGATTCAGCGCCGACTCGAGGGTGATGTCACCCAACCCGAGCGCCTTGGCATTGGCTGCAGCCAACAGCACAAACGAGGTGAAGATCACCACCGGCTTTCTGACCATTTTGCGTTCCTTCTTTTTATGGCGGGTGAGGCTGTCACACTCGAATGCTGGAAGGTTGGGCGCACGCTGGGCAAGGAGGCCGAAGCGACCTCACAATCCCGAGAAACACGCTTCAAATACGCGTGCAAGTATTCATTACAAATAGTCTTTTATCAACACTTCGGCAATCTGCACAGAGTTCAACGCAGCGCCTTTTCGCACGTTATCTGACACGATCCACATATTCAGGCCATTCGGATGCGAAATATCGGAACGGATGCGCCCCACCAGGACCGCATCCTTGCCGGCAGAATCCCCCACCGCTGTCGGATAACCCCCGGGCTTGCGCTCGTCCATCAACACTACGCCCGGCGCGTTCGCCAGCAGCGCGCGCACTTCCTCGACACTGATCGGGCTGCGCGTTTCGATGTGCACGGCTTCGGAGTGAGAATAGAACACCGGCACTCGCACACAGGTGGCGTTCACGCGAATCGAGTCGTCACCCAGGATCTTCTTCGTCTCCCAGGACATTTTCATCTCTTCCTTGGTATAGCCATTGTCCAGGAACACGTCAATTTGCGGCAGCACGTTGAAGGCGATCTGCTTGGGATACACCTTGGTGACCGGCGTGCGGCCATTCAGCAGGTCGGCTGTCTGCTTGGCCAACTCCTCGATGGCCAGCTTGCCCGTGCCCGATACCGCCTGATAGGTGGCGACGTTGATGCGCTCGATGCCCACCTTGTCGTGAATCGGCTTGAGCGCCACCAGCATCTGGATGGTGGAGCAGTTCGGGTTGGCGATGATGTTGCGATTGGGGTAATCCGCGATGCGCTCCGGGTTCACTTCGGGCACCACCAGCGGAATATCGGCCTCGTAGCGGAAGTGGGAAGTATTGTCGATGACGACACACCCTGCCCTGCCCGCCTTCTCGGCGTATTGAGCCGACACGCTGCCGCCGGCAGAGAACAGACCGATCTGCGCCTTGGAGAAATCGAAGTCAGCCAGGTTCTGCACCGTGACAGGCTTGCCGCGGAACATCAGTTTGGTGCCGGCAGAGCGCTCGCTGGCCAGCAGAAACAGCTCACCCACCGGAAAATTGCGCTCTTCCAGGATACTGATCAGCGTCTCGCCAACCGCCCCAGTTGCGCCCACCACTGCCACGTTGTAAGTCTTCATTGCATGTCGTCCTGTCGGAAGTCAGAGTTCAATTGCGCGGCCTGTCGCTCAGGCCTGCGCACCAAAATACCAGGGGGCCGAGGCTTTCCAGCGTGCCTCGAAAGCCTTGATCGCGTCGGCATCCTGCAGGGTGATGCCGATGTCGTCCAGACCATTGAGCAGACAGTACTTGCGGAAGCTGTCCACTTCGAAGGCGATGGTGCTGCCATCGGGCTTCACGATCACCTGGCGCTCCAGATCCACCGTCAGGGAATACCCTTCGGCCGCCTCCACTTCCCGGAAGAGCTGATCAACAATTTCCTTTTCAATAACAATGGGAAGAATCCCATTCTTGAAGCAGTTGTTGAAGAAAATATCGGCAAAACTCGGTGCGATGATCACGCGGAAACCGTAGTCGTCCAGCGCCCATGGAGCGTGTTCACGACTGGAGCCGCAGCCAAAGTTCTCGCGCGCGAGCAGCACGGAGGCTCCCTTGTATCGCGGCTTGTTCATGACGAAATCCGGATTCAGCGGCCGGCTGCTGTTGTCGCGTCCGGGCTCGCCCTTGTCCAGATAACGGTGTTCGTCGAACAGATTCGGGCCGAAGCCGCTGCGCTTGATCGACTTGAGGAACTGCTTGGGGATGATGAAGTCGGTGTCGACATTCGCCCTGTCCAGGGGCATGACCAGCCCGGACTGCATGGTGAACTTTCTCATTGCTTGGAACCTCTGCTGGAATTCGCGTACATGGGACGGTCTCAGACGGATCGATCGGCCGTGAACAGAATGTCACGCACGTCGACGAAATGACCATGGATGGCCGCCGCGGCCGCCATTGCAGGACTGACCAGATGCGTGCGACCACCAAAGCCTTGACGCCCTTCGAAGTTGCGATTGGACGTGGACGCACAGTGCTTGCCTGCTCCGAGCTGGTCAGCGTTCATCGCCAGACACATGGAACAGCCAGGCTCGCGCCACTCCAGGCCTGCCTCGATGAAGATCTTGTCCAGTCCCTCTGCTTCGGCCTGCTTCTTGACCAGGCCGGAACCGGGCACGACCAGCGCCATCTCGACGTTGGCAGCGACCTTGCGGCCCTTGACCACCGCGGCGGCAGCGCGCAGATCCTCGATGCGCGAGTTGGTGCAGGAACCGATGAAGATGCAGTCCAGCTTGATGTCGGTGATGCGCGTGCCGGGCTTGAGACCCATGTACTTCAAGGCCTGGCGCATGTTCTCGCGACGTGTCGGATTGTCTTCCTTGTCCGGATCAGGCACTTCGCCCGTGATGGGCGCCACCATTTCGGGGGAGGTTCCCCAGGTCACCTGCGGAATGATGTCCGCCGCATCGATCACCACCACGCGGTCGAAATGCGCGTCGGCATCGCTCACCAGGGAACGCCAGGCAGCTGCCGCCTTTTCCCACATGTCACCCTTGGGCGCAAACGGACGCCCCTTGATGTACTGCAGCGTGGTTTCATCCACGGCGATCAGACCGGCACGGGCGCCCGCCTCGATGGCCATGTTGCAGACCGTCATGCGGCCTTCGATGCTCAGGGAACGGATGGCCTCGCCGCCGAACTCGATGGTGTAGCCGGTGCCACCTGCCGTGCCGATCTCGCCGATGATGGCCAGCACGATGTCCTTGGCGGTGACGCCCGGATTCAGTCGCCCATCCACACGGATCAGCATGTTCTTCATCTTGGTCTGCAGCAGACACTGGGTAGCCATCACATGCTCCACTTCGGAGGTGCCGATGCCATGCGCCAATGCGCCCAGCGCCCCGTGCGTGGAGGTGTGGGAGTCGCCGCAGACGATGGTCATGCCTGGCAGGGTGGCGCCCTGCTCCGGACCGACCACGTGCACGATGCCCTGACGCTCGTCATTCATGTCCAGCTCGAAGATGCCGAATTCGCGGCAATTGTCGTCCAGCGTGGTGACCTGAATGCGGGAGATCGGATCGCGAATGCCTTCCAGACCTTGCTGGCGCTCTTCACGGGTCGTGGGGATGTTGTGGTCAGGCGTGGCAAAGTTCGCCTCTGCGCGCCACGGACGTCGCCCGGCCAGACGCAGGCCCTCGAAGGCCTGAGGCGAAGTGACTTCATGAATCAGCTGTCGATCGATATAGATGAGCGCCGTCCCGTCATCGCGCTGCTTGACGAGATGAGAGTCCCAGAGTTTGTCGTACAAGGTTTTACCAGTCATGAGAATTTACCGTCTTGGCCATCACTGTGAGATGTGGAAAAACTATACTCGCCGATTTTCAATAACCGAAATGAAACTATTTTATTATTTGGATTCCCTTCAGGAATTCTATTCGCCCGCGCCGATCACTGGCGTGACGGACACCACGCCGGCATTCTGCGCGCGATGACGCAGCAGATGATCCATGAGCACGATGGCCATCATGGCTTCCGCTATCGGGGTGGCACGGATGCCGACACAGGGATCATGGCGACCGGTGGTGACGACCTCGACGGGGTTGCCATGGATGTCCATGGAGCGGCCCGGAAGGCGAATGCTGGACGTGGGCTTCAGGGCAATGCTGGCCACGATGTCCTGCCCCGAGGAAATGCCCCCCAGAATGCCGCCGGCATTGTTCGAGAAGAAGCCTTCGCGGCGCATCTCGTCGCGGTGCTCGGTGCCCTTCTGGGTCACACACTCGAAGCCGGCACCGATCTCCACGCCTTTCACGGCGTTGATGCTCATCAGGGCATGGGCGAGGTCCGCATCGAGGCGGTCGAACACCGGCTCGCCGAGACCGACCGGCACCCCGCTGGCCACCACATTGATGCGGGCGCCGATGGAGTTGCCCTCCTTGTTCAGGGCAGCCATGTAGGCTTCCATTTCCGGCACTCGTGCGGCGTCCGGGCAGAAGAACGGATTGCGCTCGACCTCATCCCAGTCGAAATTCTGGATCTTGATGGGGCCGAGCTGACTCATGTAACCCCGGATCTGCACGCCACAGTGTTCCAGCAGATACTTCCTGGCGATGGCGCCGGCTGCCACGCGCATGGCGGTTTCACGGGCGGATGAACGCCCACCGCCGCGATAGTCGCGGATGCCGTACTTCTGTTGATAGGTGTAATCGGCATGGGCCGGACGGAACTGCTCGGCAATGCGGCCGTAGTCCTTGGAGCGCTGATCGGTGTTCTCGATGAGCAGGCCGATGGGAGTGCCAGTGGTGCGCCCTTCGAACACACCGGAAAGAATGCGCACTTCGTCAGCTTCCTGTCGCTGGGTGGTGAAACGCGAAGTGCCGGGCTTGCGGCGGTCGAGATCCTTCTGCAAGTCATCGACGCTGAGCGCCATGCCCGGAGGACAGCCATCCACGATACAGCCCAGCGCGGGGCCGTGACTCTCACCAAAACTGGTGACCGTGAAGAGCTTGCCGATCGAGTTTCCAGACATGCGTCACCTGCGGTGAAGAAGTTGAGGGCCGCGCCCGCCTCGGGCGCCCAGAAAGGCCGCGAATTGTACACCATGATCCAGGGTGTTACGAATCATCCCAGACTGATGCTCAGACAAAGTGCTTCCTGAAGGCCAGCAGCTGCTCGCGGGTCAGCAGCAGCACGCCGTCACCGCCATTGGCGAACTCAAGCCATTCCAGCGGCACGCCGGGAAGTCGCGCACTCAAGGCCTCGCGGGAATAGCCCACTTCCATGATCAGCACCCCCTTGGGCGCGAGCAGGTCGGCCGCCTCTCGCAGGATGCGCAGTGGAATCGCCAGGCCGTCATCTTCGGAGAGCAAGCCCAGTGCGGGCTCGTGGCGGTACTCCGGCGGGAGCTCATCCACTTCTTCCTGCGAGACATAGGGCGGGTTGCTGAGAATCAGGTCATATGGCCCCTGCAACGCTGCAAACAGGTCCGACTCCAGCACGCTGACGCGCTCGGAGACCCCGTGACGCTGGACATTGGCGCGCGCCACCTCAAGGGCCTGCGGGGAAATGTCGGCCAGATCCACCCTGCTGCGTTCGAATGCCAACGCGGTGGCGATACCGATGCAGCCACTGCCCGTGCACAGATCCAGGATGCGCTCAGGAACCCGGGGCAGCAGCGTCGCGAAACCCTGCTGGATCAACTCGGCAATCGGGGAGCGAGGAATCAGCACATGCTCATTCACCGTGAATGGCAGTCCGGCAAACCAGGCTTCACCTACCAGATAGGCCACGGGGAGGCGCTCCTCCAGGCGTCGCCTGACCAGCTCCTCCACCATCTGCTGCTCCTGCGGCGTGATCGCGCGATTCATGATCTGCTCGTCGGCGGCAAAGGGAATCTGCAAGGCGCAAAACACCAGATAAACCGCTTCGTCCCAGGCATTGTCCGTGCCGTGGCCATAGAACAGGTCCGCCTCGTCAAAGCGCTCGGCAAGCATATCAAGCAGTCTGCCAAGACTGAGCGTCTGCGTTGCAGTCAAGATCATCGTCCTCCAGGGGTGGCCAGAAATCACTTTACCCGGCCGTGGGCTGTATCGTACGGTAAGCGCCTCTGCCACAGACAGGACACCAGCAAGCGAACATGAGTGACACTATGGAACGCGCCTATCGCGACATCATCACCGCCATCGGCGAGAATCTCGACCGCCCCGGACTCGCGGACACACCGCGCCGCGCGGCCAAGGCGATGGACTTCCTGATGCGGGGCTATCGTCAGGACATCGACGAAGTGATCAACGAGGCGCTGTTTCCCTCGGATTCCGACGAGATGGTCATCGTGAAGAACATCGAGCTGTACTCGATGTGCGAGCACCACATGCTGCCCTTCATCGGCAAGTGCCATGTCGCCTACATACCGCGCGGCAAGGTGATCGGCCTGTCCAAGATCGCTCGCATCGTGGACATCTTCGCGCGTCGCCTGCAGATTCAGGAGAATCTGACCAAGGAGATCGCCGAGACCATCGTGTCGAAGACAGGTGCCACCGGGGCGGGTGTCATCATCGAGGCGCAGCACATGTGCATGATGATGCGAGGGGTCGAAAAGCAGAATTCCATCATGACCACCTCCTGCATGCTGGGCGCCTTCCGCAACAGTCAGAGCACGCGCAACGAGTTCCTTTCCCTCATCAGCAAGTAAGTCTATTCGCTGAGCACGATCTCGACACGATCCGAGCAAGGCGCCTGGGCACAGACGGGCGCCAGCGGACCAGCGCCCCTGGCTTGCAGTCGGGAGGAATCGATGCCCGCCTGCTGCAGGGCCTGAACCACTGCATCCGCCCGCCGCTGCGTGCGCGCGAGCAACGCATCCACGTCGCCGCTTTCTCGCAGATGCCCCACCACCAGCACGCGCAATTGCGGGGCGAGTGCCAGGGCACTGGCCACCAATTCGAGCCCTTCGGACTCCACCAGCGCATCGTCTTCACCGAAGCGGATCGCGCGAACAATCACGCTGCCGTCCAGCTGCAAACGCTCGAGCAGCGTCTGGGGCGATTCCGGGCCGGGCCGGGCGTCGGCCAGCTCAGGCTCAAGCACGTCAAGATGCGCGTAGACACTGCGATTGCCGCGAGTGATCACGTACAGCACGTAGTAACGATCGCTCTCCCCGGCCGCATTGCTGGAGCTGAGCGCGACGTAGAACTGTTCCTGCTCGGGGCCGTAAAGGATGCGATTGCCCAGCAGGTCATTCGCCCAGAAATTGCTGCTGCCGCAGGCACGTCCCTGGCAGCGGAACAATTCCTGCGTCTGCCCCGGGATGGCCCCGACGTAGTGGGCAAACACCTCAGTGCCAGTGAATCCACGAGGAATCTCGTAGGTGATGCTAGTCAACTCCCCTTGCAGGCGCTCTTCACGCCCGGCAGTCACACGACCATTGACCCGCTGCAGGCGACCGAGCGCCAGTCTGTAATTGGCAACAGGCTGAGCACTGAACTGCACGATCGTGGCTCCCGGGAAACGCGCGATGCCGGGATAGTCACGCGCGCCCTGCACGTCTCCCCCACCTTGGGCCACCGCCTGTGCGCCACTCCAGAGCAACAGCGCCGCGACCGTGGCTGCCCTGCGCAGCGCAACACGAGAATCACGCCACATCGTTGTCGCCATCACTGTTCTTGCTCGTGCGGCTGCTGCGCCTGCGTGCAGCCTTCGCAGGTGGGGCGAGCTCGTCCGTGGACGCTATGTCTCCCCCTTCCGGCACATGCACTTCCACATCCTGCTCCTGATCCATGACGTCCGCTGCTTCCGCTTCATGAGTAGTCGACTCGGCAGCTGCCGGGGAAGCCTCGAAGGGAGCGAATGGAAACGGCTTGAATTCGCTGTTGTAAGTCAGGAAATCCAGCACCTGGCGCACATAGCCGGTCAGGGCCGCGCCCAGCTCGCGCAGATTGCGGTTGTCCGCACCAGTCAACAGCCCGAACAGAGCCTGGGCAATGATGAGCAGCGTCAGCACCAGACCTGCCAGGTACAGCGCCACGGCCAGCGCCAGCATGAACGCGATGCGGAACCATTGCGTGGGTTGCTTCAGATTCTCGACGATATCGTCTGCCATGATTATTCCTCCAGGTTCAACACCTTGGTTTGATTGGCCTCGTACTCCACATCCAGAGCCTGTTCTCCCAGCATCAGCGAGGCCACGATCTGGCGCACTGAACTGCCGCCATAGACGATCTGGTAAAGGCCGTTCACCAGCGGCATGTAAACACCCAGCTCGTCGGCTTTCTCCTTCACCAGCTTCAGGGTATTCACCCCCTCGGCCACTTGACCGACTTCGGCGGTCGCTTCTTCGATGGACTTGCCCTGCCCCAGGGCGAAGCCTACCCGGAAATTGCGGCTCAATGGTGACGAGCAGGTGACGACGAGGTCGCCGACGCCGGAAAGGCCCAGGAAGGTCATTGGGTCGGCCCCCAGCTTGCGCCCGAACCGGGCCATCTCGGTGAGGCTGCGCGTCACCAGCATGCTGTTGGTGTTGTGCCCCATGCCCATGGCAGAGGCGAGCCCCGCGATGATGGCATAGATATTCTTGAGTGCGCCGCCAAGCTCGACCCCGAACATGTCGTCGTTGGTGTACACCCGAAAATATTCAGACTTGAGAATCCGCTGCACCGTTTCGCGCACCGAGGCATGGGCGCTGGCAATCACGGTACCGGTGAGATTGCGCGCTGCAATCTCCTTGGCGAGATTGGGCCCGCTCATGACCCCGATGCGGGCAGACGGCGATTCCTGGGCCAGGATCTGGCTCATCAACTGGAAGCTGCCAGCCTCGATACCCTTGGTGGTACTCACGAGAATCGCGTCGGCTGGTGCCCAGCGCAGCATGTCCTGCACCACCTTGCGGAAGTAGGCACTTGGCACTGCCACGAAGATCACCTCGGCATCCTGCACCGCTTGCTGCATGTCGTGGTATGCCCTGACATTGTCATCCAGTACATAGCCGGGCAGGTACTGGGTGTTCTGATGCGTGCGATTGACCTCGTCGACCAAGGCCTCGCTGCGCATCCAGAAATTCACGCGATAGCCATTCTGCGCAATGATGTTGGCGATCACGGTACCGAAGCTTCCGCCGCCGAGAACGGCGATGCTGCGTTCACTGATCAATTGACGGACTCCTCGTTGCAAGGTTTCTGCGGAATGTGAGCAACATTCAGAACACCCTGTTCAGGCCGTCAAGCGCGGCAATGCGATAGGCTTCGGCCATGGTGGGGTAATTGAACGTGGTATCCAGAAAATAGCGCATGGTGTTGGCCTTGCCTTCCTGCAGCATGATGGCCTGACCGATATGCACGATCTCGGAGGCCTGATCGCCGAAGCAGTGAATGCCCAGAATCTCCAGCGTTTCGAAATGGAAGAGAATCTTCAGCATGCCCACCTGTTCACCGGTGATGAGACCGCGCGCGGTGTTCTTGAAGAAGGCCTTGCCCACTTCATAGGGAATGCGCTCGCTGGTCAGTTCCCGCTCAGTCTTGCCGAGGGTGCTGATCTCCGGAATGGTATAGATGCCAGTGGCGAAGCGATCAATCTCCACACAGGACGCCGGGTCGACAATCGCATTGGACGCTGCGCGGCCCTGGTCATACGACACGCTCGCCAGTGACGGCCAGCCAACCACATCGCCCGCCGCGAAGATGTTGTCGACAGCAGTGCGATACCGCTTGTCGATCTCCAGTTGACCACGTGAATTGGGCTCGAGCCCGATGGCAGAGAGATTGAGCTGGTCCGTGTTGCCCGTGCGGCCATTGGCCCACAACACGATGTCGCTCTTGATGCGCTTGCCTGACTTCAAATGCGTCACGATATGCGTGTCGAAGTACTCGAGTCGTTCGTACTCTTCATTGTGGCGACTGCGGACTCCGGCATTGCGCAAGTGATAGCTCAGTGCATCGGAAATTTCCCAGTCCAGGAACGACAGCAGCGTGCTCGCGGGATTGATCAGCTCAACCTTGGCACCCAGCCCACCGAAGATGGAGGCATACTCGCAGCCAATGACCCCGGCACCGATGACGGTCACCTTGCGCGGAGAATGATTCAGCTGAAGTATCGAGTCACTGTCGAAGATGCGCGGATGCGAGAAATCGACGTTGTCGGGTCGATACGGCCGCGAGCCTGTCGCAATGATGAAGTGCTCTGCCTTGAGCAAGGGGCCGCGAGTTCCCAGCCTGATGGTGTTGCGATCCACGAAACTCGCCTGACCGTGAATGATGTCGATGCCATTCTTCTCGTAGTAGCCGGCACGCAGATGCACCTGTTCGTCGATGACCCGCGCGGCATGCCGCATGATGTCCTGGAAGCAGGGGCGGCGCAGTGTGGCGAACTCGCGCAGCAGCGGATTGCTGCTGAACAGCATCACCTGCTTGACCGACTGTCGCAGTGCCTTTGATGGGATGGTGCCCAGATGCGTGCAGTTGCCGCCCACTTTCTCGCGATCGGAAATGACGGCCACGCGCCGGCCCTTCTTCGCGGAATTCATGGCTGCGGACTCGCCTGCCGGCCCACTGCCGATCACGATGATGTCATATTGCATCTGCTGCTGTTTCAAGACTGCTGCACTCCCTCGCTTCAGCGTGTTGCTTCGTCACACTTGGCCGGATTGCCACCACACACCGAGCAGCCGCTGTCACTACCGCCATTGTTCAAGCCTCCGCAAGAGCCCTTCAGGGGCTTGCGGCCGAACATCACACCGATCGCCATGCCGGCAACTACCAGCAGCAGCAGGATGAACGTTCCAATCAGAGTTGCCATGGGTCTAGTCTCCGGAATGCAGATAATGTTCGAATCGTGGTGTGTAACGATCTTCGAAAGCGTCGTTCGCATCGTCCCGCGTCACGAAATACACAGCCAGGTCGAGCGACTCTGCCAATGCGTAAGCGCGTTCTGCGCCCATGACCATGAAGGCCGTGGCCAGCGCGTCGGCCCGTGCCGCAGTGCTGTCGATGACATAGACGCCGGCCAGATTGTGACGTACCGGCCGCCCGGTCTGCGGATCAATCTCGTGAGAGTAATGTACACCGTCCGCCTCGAAATAGTTGCGATAATCGCCGGAGCCCGCCACTGCAATCGGCTCACCTCGCGCGTAGAAGATGTTGTGAACCTGCGGGGCCGTATCGACAGGCTTTTCGATGGCAGGCACCCAGCTGAGATTGCCTGGCTTGTAACCACGTATCCGCAGTTCCCCTCCCACTTCGATGAAGTAGCTCGTGATGCCCAGCGAATCCAGATACTCTGCAACGCGGTCGACGGCATAGCCCTTGGCGATCCCGCTCAGGTCGACATAGACATTCGCCGTCTTGCGCACACTGGCGTTGGCTCTATCGAGTTGCAGGTGATGGGAGCCGACGCTGGCCAGCAGCGCATCGATCTCCTGTTGCGACGGAATCCGATCTGCCCGGCGATCCTCCGGCCCGAATCCCCAGCGATTCACCAACGGGCCCACCGTGACATCGAAGGCACCTCCGGTCAGAGCATTCAGCTCAAGCGCCAGCGCCAGCACCTCGTTCAACTGCGGCGAAAGAGGAATGTCCTGTCCCAC